>Ga0209985_10000343_pt1 | contig 51916 bp, 42 predicted proteins | sample NOAtaG_FD_187305 | JGI IMG/M metagenome (GOLD analysis project Ga0209985, IMG submission 187305) | Freshwater lake microbial communities from Lake Erie, under a cyanobacterial bloom - NOAA_Erie_Diel6S_1000h metaG (SPAdes) (version 2) | ecosystem: Environmental > Aquatic > Freshwater > Lake ... | reverse complement strand
CGAACGCGCTCGAACGCGCTCGAACGCGCTCGAACGCGCTCGAACGCGCTCGAACGCGCTCGAACGCGAGCACGAGGAAATTCGTCGGCGCACCAATGTCATCCGCATCTTCCCCAACGAGGCGAGCTACCTGCGCCTCGCCACCGCGCTCGCGGCTGACCGCAGCGATCAGTGGGCGAAGCGGCGGTACATCGTGCCCGATTCGCCCACCCACAACGTCAAGAACGCCCTCAAGACCCTCCGCGCGGCGTAAACCGCTCTCTCACCCGGAAGCGCACTACACACAGTTCGGCACTTGATCTGGTGAATGCGCATGCGCAGACTCCCGTTGCTGCTTGCCCTCTTCCGCTGCTGAGGAACCCAGCCATGCACGTCACCGAGGTCCGCCAGCTCTTGGTCGTTGCCAGGGTGTCCATCACCGTGCATGACAAGCCACATCTTGAGCGGTAGCTCCACATGCCGGTGCAGCACCGGCACGAGGCTGCGATCCCGCGCGCCGAGTTGCGCCTGCATGCCGCCTTTCCCGGCGCCTGCACGCAGCAGCGCCACCTGCGCCAGGTCATTGTCACTGCGAAGCCTGAACTGCGGCCGAAGGGCCTCAAGCCCACCCCCCTCGAACACCGCCGGGATCCGGTCATTGCCGATCAGGTCGTGTGCCATGAGGTCTTCCGGCACAGCCGGCAACCCGCGGCGCTTCACATAGGATCGATGCGCACTACATGCCCTACACGCACAGCCTTCTGGCAACTGCCCTGTGGGGACTGGCGTTCGCTGACTGGAACGTCTGCGACTGGTTCTGCGTGAAGGTGCTCGGCAGGATGACGGAGTACGCCGACGAACCCCTGGATCTGGCAAAGGCCATCTCGGCCTGGCGCACCGCCAAGCCGCTCTGGCAACGGCGGGCCTCCTGTGTAGCGTTCGTCAACCACGCCAAGCACGGCGACAGCCGCATCCCCGGCTTGTCGACGCTGATTCTCCGGAATGCCGATGCGCTCGTACGGGACCCGGAGCGCTTCGCCCAGACCGGCGTCGGCTGGGTACTTCGCGAGCTGTCGCGCGCGGAGCAAGAGGCTGTGATCGCCTTCACCGAGAGGCATGTCGGGCGGCTCTCGCGCGAAGGAATAAGGTACATCGTCGAGAAGATACCGGTGACGGAGAAGAAGAGACTGCTGGCCCTGCATGCTCAACGTTCCGGTGAACAGAAGAGGCGAAAACATGAGGCAGTGCGATGACGCAGCCGGCTGCAGAGAATCCATCGGCGGTCCTCTGGCGGTCTGCCGTGGTGCTCGCCGCCTTTCTGTTGCTCCTGCATGTGGTCGCGGCGGCCGAGGCGCGGGACCCGAGGATCATTGTGCCGCATGGGGTCGCATGGCTGCACGACCTTGCGATCCTGATGCTCCTCGCCGGCACCTTCGCCATGCTCACTCGGCTGCGCTGGCGGGCAGCGTCACGGATCGTCCGCCTTGCGGGTTGCGGAGTGCTTGTCGCCACCGCGATGCTGCTCGCGCTCTACCCGCGGATGCTGCAGGTGTTCCTTGCCGCACCCGCGAACTTCCTCGAAACCGATGCGGCCGCCGCGGGCACCTTCGTCCGCGACTACCTGGGGGTCCAGGCCTTGTGGCCTGCGACGGTTGCTCTCGTCGTCGGCCTGGCGAGCTGTCGCGTCCGTTCGCTGCGTGTGGGGCGGCGCTGGCTCATCGCGGGTGCCCCGTTGTTCCTCCTCTCCGTGGTGGCGCTTGGCCGCGACTCTCCCAACCCTGTCGTGTTCGGGCTCCAGGACAGCATTCGGCAATTGTGGGTACCCAGGGCTGTCCCGCGCATCAAGACCGCCGTCGCCGGCGCGACCTCGCCGCTCGGTTCCCCGGCCATCGACTGGAACTCGGCTTCCCGTGAGGCCCGCTACGAGCACGTCGTGCTCGCCGTCCTCGAAGGGGTGACCGCCTCCGACTTCGAAGCCGGCTTCATCCGCCGCGAACAGGGGTTCTTCGCCCGGCACCAACAGCACGCCCGCTACTTCGACCGCCACTACTCGACCAACTTGGACAGCTACACGGCACTCGTGGCGATGACGACCTCGGTCCAGGTTCCCTTCCGTGCCTACGCTGCGCCCGAGCGGTACGCCTCGGTCAACGACGCGCCCAACATTGTGCGGGGGCTGCGTGGAGCTGGGTTCAGGGGGCTCTTCATCAGCACCTATGAGCACCAGCCCTTCGTGCCGAACCCATGCGACTGGGACAAGGTTCTCGACCGAGGAGATCTCGGTGACCTCAAGGGATGGACCTCACTCGGCTCGAATCGGATGGAGGCGGCCACCGAGGACCGGGCGGCGCTACCAACGGTGGTCGACTTCATGCGAGCTGGTTCGCGCAGCCTGGTCCTGGCCGAGCTCGTGTTCGGGCATTCGCCTGAGTGGCGGGCAAAGACGGGGTTGACTCCGGTCGACTACTACGACCGCTACCTGACCGACCTCTGGGCAAAGCTCACCGCGGCGGGTCTCGCGTCGCGCACGCTCTTGGTCGTCATCTCGGACCACGGCGATCGCTCCCGTTCCTCAGACCCCGAAAACTACCGCGTACCTTTGCTCATCGTTGGCGAGGGGGTTGAACCTGGCGAGGATCGGGCGTTCCGCTCACATCTCGACCTCCAGGCGATCGTCGCACACTTCCTCGTCAGCACCGCGATGCCCGCAGCCAGATCGGCAGTGACCTTCGTCGGTTCGACCGAGCGGTGGATCTACGGGATGCTGATCAAGAGCGGCGAGCATGCCTTCATCGACGACAACAGTGGCCGGCTCCTGTCCGAAGGTCTTCCGGCTGCCGAGGTTCACGCGGCCTTCCAGGCCCACGTGTCGGCGTTCGTCATGGCCTTCCAGCCGGGCCAACGCTGATCACGATTTGGTTGCTGCCACAGCGCCGGCGTCCAGGCGAGCCAGGCACTCGTCGGACCCGGGACGTCGGGAGTTGCGGGTGGGAGCTTCGGCCGGTCGCGCAGTTCTCTGCTTGTCAAGCAGATGGGATGTCATCGGGACACACGGGTCGGAACCCGGAAGCGGATGCGAGGTTAGGGAAGCTCTGAATGGGTGAGCTACGTCGTCGCTGTGGACATCTTCGACGTCAGGTGGCGCGTGCAGTGACGGTCGGCACGAGTGGCGCGCGTGCATCCGGCCCTCGTGGCTCCCGATTTCCGCCCCGCAGGGCCGAAATCGGCGCGCCCGCCGACACTACGTGCCCTGCGGCAGCAGCCGGTGCCGCAACCGGTACAGGTTCGTGCGCGCACACAGCGCGAACACCCGCGTCGTGTTCTTCCGCAGCCCGCGGTACCGCACCTTCGTGAAGCCCCAGAGCCGCTTCATCACCAGGAAGGGATGCTCCACCATCGACCGGATCCGCGAGCGGGCGCGGTGGTGCGCGGCGGTTGCCCGTGTCCGATGCCCGCGCTTGTTCACCAAGTACCGCCCGCCGCTCTGTTCCCAGTGCTGCTTGTCCTCGGTCTTGTAGTACGCCTGGTCGCCGTGCAGCGTCGTCTCTTCGCCATGGAGCAAGTGCGGCAACTGGGTGATGTCGGCGGTGGTCGCGACGGTGGTCGTTACCGTGTGAATCACGCCCCGGCGGTCAGTGCCGACGTGCACCTTCATCCCGAAGTATCACTGATTCCCCTTCTTCGTCTGCCGCATCTCGGGGTCGCGCGTCTGCGTCGCGTTCTTCGTCGCGCTCGGGGCCCCGATGATCGTGGCGTCCACGATCGTCCCTGCCTTGAGCAAGAGCCGCCGCTCTTCCAAGAGCCCCCGCACCGCGGCGAACCTCTGGGCCGTCAGGTCGTGCGTCTCCAGGAGATGCCGGAACCGCAGGAACGTCGCTTCGTCCGGCACGGCGCCCTAAAGGAGGTCGATCTGCGCGAACCGGCGCATGGCCTCCGAGTCGTAGCGCATGTCCTCCGCCTGCGGATCGGAGAGATTGAACCACTGCTGGAGGAAGTCGACCCGGAGCATCGTCCGCAGCGGCATCGGGCGCCGGCCGCGGCCCGCCGTAGGGTAGTAGGGCGCGATCAGCGCCTCGAGGCGGCCCCACGGAATGACCGCATTCATCTCGGTCAGGAACTGGGCCCGGCGGGTCACCCGCGTCTTCGCGGCGTACACCGCATCCGCAAACGTCCGCTGCTCCGACATGCTGCCGCTCCGGGAAGGGGGGATTCGCGCGCGCCAGTATGCGCTGTGCCCGGCGGAATGCACTATTTGTTCAGAGATTCCTTGGCATCGCACGAATCGTTGCGAGGGTCTCCCCCGGAGCCGCTAGCGCGGCCCGCGCTCGGGTGCAAGCGGCCGCTTCCCGTACTTCTCGGAGGGCCAGCAGGATCGGGAAGCGTGCGAGGACGATTCGCCTGTCGCCGTCTGTGTCGCTGCCCGGTCGGTAGCCGATGCGGCGCGCGGCCCACGGACCTTCCGCGATTGGTGGAATGGTCGCGGCGGCTGCTTCGGCACGAGGCGTTGAAGCGGCGACGCGCTGGCAGCATCGGTCAAACAACGGTAAAGCGTCAAGATGCTTGCTTGGCCGATGTGTTGCGGTAGTTTCCACGCTGGCCTCTTGCGCGACACTCGATCACCCTGCCAAAGAGAACCGCTATCCGGAGTCTGGACATGCGTTACGCCATCGGGGGCGAAGCATCCGCGTGGGTCCGGTACCTGTTGCTGTGTGCGGTGGCGGCGAGTCCGCTTCAGGGGCAGGCTACGGCCCGGTCAGTTCGCGACTCGCTTCGCTCGCTTGTTCCCTACGCGCGGCCGCAACCACCGGTTCGGGCCGTTGCTACCGTCGACAGCGCCGCGTGCGCTGACGCACAAGCCGCGGGCTCCGCGGCGTGCCGACCCCTTCCGCTATGGGCCCCCCGCCTCCTTGCCCCGGTCGGTATCGAGACGCTCTTCGGCGGTGGACTCCCGTTCTTCGCACTTGGCGAGCGGAGCGCAACCATGTCGATGATTCCTGGCAGTGGCATCGTCTTCGTCCAGCAGATCACCGACCACGCGCAGGGACGGCGCGACGCGGAAGTTGGCGCGGCCGTGCGTCGGCTGCGCGACAACCGCTCGAACGCGACCCGGCGCCCCTGACACGGCGCGGGGGAACATCCTCCTAATGCACCGCGCCCGTCTGATTCATGATGGCTGATGCTTGTGGCGCTTGCGGCTGGGGCGCCGGGCGTTCCCCGAGCAGGAGCCGCGGGTAGGCCGGCGCCGACGACACGGGGTCAGACTGCGGCGCACGAGTCACGGGGACCGACGCGTGCTCGACAATCCTGAAAGAAGCTCTATCCACGTGGGAATCGACCAGCCACGCCGACGCCGTCGTCAATCGTCGGGAGCGCGCCGCGTCGCGCGCGCCGACCCCCGGGCGGCGCCGGGCGCGCACCGGGCGAGGCCCCCCGTGGTGCCCACGGTGGTGCCCACGCCGGCGCGCTCCCCACGCTCAATCCGCCCGAATCATCGCTCTGGGCGCACACCCCCGTGTTGTGGCACAACGACTTAGCGCACCGCCTCAGTAGCCCGCCAGCCTTCCAAGCTGGATGTCGCGGGTTCGAGCCCCGTCTCCCGCTCTTCACGCGACCTCCCCCCAGGGCGCCGCGCAACATCCCGGGGGCCGCGTGACCTCCGCGCCGCCGCAGCGCGGCCGCATCAGCACGGCAACCGGAAGATCCGCCCACCGCGGCTGCCGACATACACGGCATCCGGCGTGGACATGAGGGGACCGAAGAACCGGCTGCGCACGCCCCCCGGATCGTCCGCCTCGTGGCCGGTGATCGCGCCGGTGGCGCGGTCGAGGCGCCAGAGGTCGGTCACCATCTGGACATAGACGTGCGTCCCGCAGACCCCCACGCCGTCCAAGCTGTACGTGAGATCGGTCACCCAGAGCTGCGCGCCGGTCGCCACGTTGACGGCCCGGACCGTGCCGTCGGCGGAGGCGGCATACGCCACGCCGTCGAGGATCACGGGGGACTGGCGGGGCCCGATGCCGCGGCCGCGGACGCGCCAGAGCACCTCGCCCCGCGTATTCATCGCCAGGAGGCCGCCCTCGATGTTGCTGAAGATCAGGCGGTCGCCCGCCACGGCGACCGGGGCGACGGTGGACGAGGCGGAGTCGCCGCTGGTGAAGCGACCGAGCGGCGCCCCGGTGGCGGCGGCATAAGCGTGCAGGAAGAGGCGGCGCCGGACCGAGTTGCGGTCGAGCGGCTCGGTGCCGTAGGTGAAGACCGTGTCCCCGATGACGACGGTGCCGTCAACCATGGGCCGGAAGCGAAATTCGGTCGAGTCGATCCGGGACCACAGCAGCCGACCATCCACGGAAGAGAAGGCCGCGGTCTCGAAGCGCGCGCTCGGGTACTCGCTGTTCGCGACGGCCGTGACGGCGGCCGAGGCACTGTAGCCCGTCACGTAGGACCACTGGCCGACCGCCGGGGTGAAGGGGGTCTCCCACGCGGTCGCGCCGTCGGCGGCGCGCATGCGCACGATCGTGGACCTCACATAATCGAGGAACACGACAAAGCCGGAGTCACCGCGAAACGGCGAGTTGCCGAGGCGGGCGCGGGGCTCGCACCAGCTCGGCGTGCCATCGGCGGTTCGGATCCCGACCGCCGAGGTGAACGTCGAGGTCGTGTCCAAGCCTTGGAGGACCAAGGTCCCGCCGGTCACCGCGTACGGATCCAGGAAGAACGGCTTGCTCAGGCCGAGACACGAGAGCGATCCCGACTCCCACACGGGGGTGATCGGGCTGCCCGGCGTGGTCGGCGCGTCCCGCCAGCTCGCGCAGGCCACCATCGTCAGGCCGAGGCCGGCAAGCACCAGCGACGGCGATGGGCTCTTCGTCATTGCCAGGGTGGGCAAGACTCCCCGTCCGCCAGCGGGACCTCGATCTGCTCCACCAACGCAAGGCAGATCTTGCCCGCCGTGAACCGATGCCGCATCAGCACGGCAACCGGAAGATCCGCCCACCGCGGCTGCCGACATACACGGCATCCGGCGTGGACATGAGGGGACCGAAGAACCGGCTGCGCACGCCCCCCGGATCGTCCGCCTCGTGGCCGGTGATCGCGCCGGTGGCGCGGTCGAGGCGCCAGAGGTCGGTCACCATCTGGACATAGACGTGCGTCCCGCAGACCCCCACGCCGTCCAAGCTGTACGTGAGATCGGTCACCCAGAGCTGCGCGCCGGTCGCCACGTTGACGGCCCGGACCGTGCCGTCGGCGGAGGCGGCATACGCCACGCCGTCGAGGATCACGGGGGACTGGCGGGGCCCGATGCCGCGGCCGCGGACGCGCCAGAGCACCTCGCCCCGCGTATTCATCGCCAGGAGGCCGCCCTCGATGTTGCTGAAGATCAGGCGGTCGCCCGCCACGGCGACCGGGGCGACGGTGGACGAGGCGGAGTCGCCGCTGGTGAAGCGACCGAGCGGCGCCCCGGTGGCGGCGGCATAAGCGTGCAGGAAGAGGCGGCGCCGGACCGAGTTGCGGTCGAGCGGCTCGGTGCCGTAGGTGAAGACCGTGTCCCCGATGACGACGGTGCCGTCAACCATGGGCCGGAAGCGAAATTCGGTCGAGTCGATCCGGGACCACAGCAGCCGACCATCCACGGAAGAGAAGGCCGCGGTCTCGAAGCGCGCGCTCGGGTACTCGCTGTTCGCGACGGCCGTGACGGCGGCCGAGGCACTGTAGCCCGTCACGTAGGACCACTGGCCGACCGCCGGGGTGAAGGGGGTCTCCCACGCGGTCGCGCCGTCGGCGGCGCGCATGCGCACGATCGTGGACCTCACATAATCGAGGAACACGACAAAGCCGGAGTCACCGCGAAACGGCGAGTTGCCGAGGCGGGCGCGGGGCTCGCACCAGCTCGGCGTGCCATCGGCGGTTCGGATCCCGACCGCCGAGGTGAACGTCGAGGTCGTGTCCAAGCCTTGGAGGACCAAGGTCCCGCCGGTCACCGCGTACGGATCCAGGAAGAACGGCTTGCTCAGGCCGAGACACGAGAGCGATCCCGACTCCCACACGGGGGTGATCGGGCTGCCCGGCGTGGTCGGCGCGTCCCGCCAGCTCGCGCAGGCCACCATCGTCAGGCCGAGGCCGGCAAGCACCAGCGACGGCGATGGGCTCTTCGTCATTGCCAGGGTGGGCAAGAGTCCTTTCCTGGCGCCAGCGGGACCCTGATCTGCTCCACCAACGCAAGGCAGATCTTGCCCGCCGTGAACCGATGCCGGGTCAGCCCGGCATGCGACGGCGTCATGGCCGCGTAGTAATACTGCTCCGACACCGGTACCCCCGGGTACCACTGCTGGTCCGCGCCGATGAACCCGTCCGACGACCGACCTGGGGCAACGGAGGCGTTCCAGACGCGATCCGTGGTCTCCAATGCCGCCCGATTCCGAACGCATTTGTACGTGATGTACCAGAGGCCCGGAAGAAAGGCCCCGAGCACCGACGTGACCTTCGTACAGTTGCGGTACGAACGGTACAGATACTCGACACGATGCACGAGCCGCGGCCCGCAGTTCTCCTCGGTAACCTCCGTGCTCTTGCAGAAAAAACCGTCCCCGAGCCAACGGAAGCCGCTCCACCGCTGCCGGACATCCTGCACGATCGCCGTGCGATGGAACGAAACCGGAGCGGCGTTGAGGTTCGTCAGGTACGTGGATCCCGGTGCCAAGTCGCAGAAGAGGGGGTACGAGTCGCAGGCCTTGCGTCTGGCGAGCGGTCCCGTGAATTCGATGAGTTCGCTTATGGCATTCGCCAGCGGCGACAGCAGCCCGTAGGTGTACACCGTTTCCGTACCCACGACCATCGCGGAGATGCCGTTCACCGCATTGTACCCTTCGGCGAAGATCGCCCCGTGATTGGGCGTGTCCAGCGTCACGACGCCCGAGATCCACGAGAAGTTCTCCTCTTCCGCCCAGGTGGCCAGCGTGCGCCCGACCAGGCCGCCTTGGCTGTGCCCGACGATCGCGAAGCGGTAGCGGGACTCCCCCCACGGATTCGCCTCCGGGTGCAGTGCGACCACGCTGTTCCCCGCCGTCTCCGCCTGTTGGTTCAGGGGGTCAAACGAATTGGTCTTCGTCGTCACGATCCGGCTGACGTTCATCGCCGGCACCAAGCCTGGTACCACCCGTTGCCACGTGCAGTTGTCGCTCTTGATGCCATGCTGCAGGATGATGGCGTTGGCCGCGGCCGGTACCGCCCCCGGCACCGACTGTGTCTGCTTGGTGCACCCGCTCGATGACTGCTCCGTGACGGTCGAGACGAACCGCGAGTGGCGCAGGCCGGCGTCGCGCGACGCCGCCTCGGCGAGCGCCTTCCACGCCGCCCCGTGCTTCACCTCCCGGGCCGAGATCGTGTCCATGACGGCCGGCAGGTCCGTCCCACCCGCCAGCGTCGCAACATGCCAGCGTTCGTCGTATTTCGATGGGCGTGCACGATCCAACGACGTGGTCGAACGCGATCCACCGTCGTACGCGAGACGCTTGCCGTTCCGCTTGTATCGCTCGGACGTCCGCACGCGAAGCTGCTCCGCAGGCCCTCGCGCCCTGACGACGAGCAGGTCCTCGACGCGCGTGCGGATCTCGAAACCCGACGAGTCACGCCGCGTCTCGGACACCAGCGTGCGCCGACTCCCGTCGGGAACGCGCGAGAACACCGGACCATCGTACGGTCTCCACGACAGGACCTCCTGCGCCAGCTCGTCGAGGACCGTGATTGGTGCCTCGCCGTCGGTCGGCCAGTCATCGAACCGCTGGCCGTTCGCGTCGTAGAGCGTACCGATCCCGTTCTCGAGCACGGCGGTCGTCGCCTGCTCGCTTGCCGGGGCATCCGGCTCGAGCGGCTCGATGGAATGCAGCACCACGACGGGCGCGCCGTCGAAGCCGAAGCCGATGTTCACGAACTGCGTGGAGGACGGTACCGACACGGGATACGTGTGCGTCGGATACGTGGTGACCGGGTCGATGACCGACGTCTCCGACCACACCGCGCCGCTGGACGAGTAGGTCACGTACCCGCTCCAGTACGGCTGGGTCATGTCCAGCGACCGCTCGACCAGCGCTGAGACATGAGCGGGACGCATGTTCGAATCAGCCGACGGGGTCGTTCGACCAGCGCTGAGACATGAGCGGGACGCATGTTCGAATCAGCCGACGGGGTCGTTACCCCCCCCCCGGGGGAATCCTGCGTCGAGCAGCCGGTCAGTGCGAACATCGAGACGACGGTTACGACCGCGACCCTTGGATGCTGCGGCGACATGGTGGCTCCGGCACAAGTGGAAGGCGGACGATCCTGCGCGCCAATTCCGACTTGAAGCGCAACCTCGTCAAGTGATGAGCGTCACAGCCGACCCCACGGCGTCGCGTCCCCCGCGGCGGTACACTCCCCACTCCCTCCGCCGCCGCCCAATGCCCCTTCGCCGCTTCGCCGCTGCCCTCCTGCTGACGGCCGCCTGCCGCCCCGCCACTCCCCCGGCTCCCGCCGACGAGACCGTCTCGTCCACCGGCGTGGTCGTCTCCGCCCAGCATCTCGCCTCCGACGCCGGCGCCGCCATTCTCGCGCGCGGCGGCAACGCCGTGGACGCCGCTGTCGCGACCGCCTTCGCACTCGCGGTCACGTATCCCGCCGCGGGAAACATCGGCGGCGGCGGCTTCATGGTCGTGCGGCTGGCGGACGGCACGGCGACCACCTTCGACTATCGCGAGACCGCACCGGCGCGCGCGAACGCAACGATGTACCTCGATCGCGACGGGCGCATCCTCGACGCCGCGACCGATTCCGGCTGGCGCGCCGTGGGCGTGCCCGGCACGGTCCGCGGCCTGGCGCTCGCGCACCGCCGGTTCGGAACGCTCCCGTGGCCGGATCTCGTGCAGCCGGCGATCGCGCTGGCCGAACGCGGATTCCCCCTCTCGGCACCGTTCGCCGACGAACTCAACTGGGCGGTCGCGAATGTCCTCGCGCCCTTTCCCGCGTCGGTCGCGGCGTACGGCAAACCGGGCGGTGGCGCCTGGGGGGCCGGCGACACGCTCCGGCTGCCGCAACTGGCGCGCGCCCTGCGGGCCATCGCCGAGCGGGGGCCCGACGCCTTCTATACCGGATGGATCGCCGACTCGATCGCCGCGCGGATGCGCGCCAATGGTGGACTGGTCACGCACGCCGACCTCGCCGCCTACCGTGCGGTCGAGCGCCCGCCGTTGCGCGGGCGCTTCAACGGGCACGAGCTCATCGCGATGGGACCGCCGAGCTCGGGCGGTGTCGTGATGCTCGAGACGCTCAACCAGCTCGAGGCGCTCGGCCTCAGCGGGACCGCCCGAGGCGACGCGCGCACGCTGCACCGCCGCCTCGAGGCGGCGCGGCGCGCCTACCTCGACCGCGCGCGCTGGCTCGGCGATCCGGAATACGGCGAGCCCCCGGTCGAGCGGCTGACGTCTCCCGCATACGCGCGCACCCTCGCGGACGCGACCGACACCCTGCGCGCCGGGTCGAGCGCCGTCCTCGGCCGCGACATCCTCTCGCCCCCGCCCGAGCCGCCGCAGACGACGCACTTCAGCGTCGTGGACGCCCAGGGCAACGCGGTCGCCAACACCTTCACGCTCGAGGGCGGCTACGGCGCCGGCGTGACGGTCGCGGGAATCCTGCTCAACAACGAAATGGGCGACTTCAACAAGAAGCCCGGCTACACCGATGCGCGGGGGGCGATCGGCACGCCGCCCAACGTCATCGCGCCCGGCAAGCGGATGCTCAGCTCGATGTCGCCGCTGATCGTCACCCGCGACGGGGCGCTGCGGCTCGTCACCGGCTCGCCCGGTGGCCGGACGATCCCCAACACCGTGCTCAACGTGGTGCTCGGCGTCACCGCGTTCGGCGAGGGAATCCGCGCCGCCGTGGACGCGCCGCGCATCCACCACCAGTGGATGCCGGACACCGCGACCTTCGAGGACGGGGCCGCGACGCCGGACGTCCTCGCGTCGCTCCGCGCGATGGGGCACGCGATCCGCATCGCGCCGGCGCGGTCGCAGGGCGACGCGCACAGCATCCTCTACGACCCCGCCAGCCGGCAAGCCCGGGCGGCGAACGACCGGCGCAGCCCCGATTCCGGTGCGCGCGTGCCGCCGTCCCGCTGAGGACACGGCGCGAGACGAGGGACGCCCGCGATCCGGCGCGAGGGCCGTCCCTGCGCCTGGCGCCGGATGTGGACGGAGACGCCGCCCCACCACCCGCGCACGGGATCCGGGAATCCGCTGGTGGTGGTCCGGCCCGACGTGCGTCCCCGCCCGGCTGTCGAGCGACGAGCTCGTGCGCAGCGTCCCCTGCTGCACCGTCACCTTCGCCGCACTCGCCTCCCGCAGCAGCGCGAGCGACGGGGACCAGGTGAGCGGCCCCGTGTCGAACGCCGCCATGCCGTTGACGCCGGCGAAGGTGCCTTGCGAAATGAGAAGCGTCGGCTGGTCGTTCCGGTCGTTGCCGAACGGCTGGACGAAGGCGACGTCGCCGGCGACGAAGACCTCGCCGTCCGTGCCGAGGGTCCCGTTGGTCGCCGCCGACAGCGTCACCGCGCCGCCCCCTGCCAGTAGGTGGCCCCGATCGCAGGGGGCGGCAGGTCGCGCTCGGCGGCCACGGACATCCCCAGCACCATGTCGCCGACGGGAACGGAGAAGCGTCCGCGGCCGCCGGCCTGCGGCGCGAGGCCGAGCGTCGGGCTTTCGAGGTCGATCACCGACGTGCCGGCCGCGCCGACGGCGAGTGCCTGCGTGCTGTCGAGCGCGGCATCGAGCGCGGCATCGAGCGCGGCCTGCGTATCGGCGAGCGGCCCGCCGCCGCGGTGACGCCCCCCACTATTTGACGCTCCCGCTCCCCGGCCGCGGGTTGGCCTTGTGCCACGCCCGCAGCTGCTCGGCGGCGGCTTCGCGCGTCAGCGTCCCGGCGGCGACGCCCTCCCGTACCCGCCTGGATTCGGTGGCCCGCGCCTGCGCCCACGCGCGCTGCTCCGGGGAGAGTTGTTCGCGCTGCGTCTCGCGCTGTGTCTCGCGCCGCTCCTTCGCCTTGTCCATCGCTGCCTTGCGCTCCTCGGGCGACATCGCCTTGAGCCGCTCGCGCATCTCGGTCCGGCGCTCCTGCGCGCCGGCTCGGGCACCGGCGCCACCGGGCCGTTGGGCGTGTGCCGCGGGGACCAGCATGATCGCTGCCGCCAGCAGGGTCGAAGCCACGTGCAGTGCCCGCATGTGTTCCTCGTCGGGTGGTGAGTCTCGCGGGAGGCGGCGCCTCGGTGCGCCGCTCCCGACGAACGGGGAGACGCGGACCACGGGACGGCGTTAACCGGAGCGACGCGCGGGCCCTCGACGTCGCGCACCGGCGAGTGCCGGTTTTCCTTCGGTCCCGTGTGCGGCGACATCGGCGGGGGGAGGAGGTCTCAAGTGTCCGCCTTGCATTCGTTTACGCCGACGCCTAACTTCTTTTGCTCCCCGCATTCCGCCCCGTCGGACGGCGGTGGGCACGTTCGCTCACGTAGCTCAGTTGGTAGAGCACACCCTTGGTAAGGGTGAGGTCACCGGTTCAATCCCGGTCGTGAGCTCTCTGGCGACGCCTCGGCAGGTCGGGGTCGGCGCCGGATCGGCAGCAACCGCAGTCCACGATCGGCCCGAGGTCACGCCCATGCCCCGCGAGAACATCATCCTCGCCTGCGACGAGTGCAAGAATCGCAACTACTTCACCACGAAGAACAAGCGCACGCATCCCGAGCGCGCCACGTGGAAGAAGTTCTGCCCGCGCTGCGGCAAGCACGTCGCCCACAAGGAAACGAAGTAAGCCGTGGCCGAGCTCGTCCCCACGCCCTCGGTGCCGGCGCGCGTCGTGCAGTTCTGGCACGACATGGTCGCCGAGATGAAGAAGGTCACGTGGCCCGACCGCCCGCAGATCCAGCAGCTGGCGATCGGCGTCATCGCGCTCTCGCTCTTCATCGGCCTCGTCATCGCCCTGATGGACCTGCTGTTCCAGCAGGTCCTGGTGCGGTGGCTGCCCACGCTCTTCGCCCGCTGACCCGGCGGGAGATCGCATGACCGACACGATGCTCGAGCACCGCTGGTACGCCGTCCAGACGACGTCCGGCCACGAGAACAAGGTGAAGGGGCTGATCCAGCGGAAGATCGACGTGGATCCCGCCGCCCCGGAGCAGCGCCTCATCCGTCAGGTCCTCGTGCCGACGCAGGAGGTCGTCGAGGTCAAGAACGGCAAGAAGGTCACCGTCGAACGGAAGACCTTCCCGGGCTACGTGCTGGTCGAGATGGTCCTCACGCAGGAGACGGGGCACGAGATCAACGCGATCCAGGGCGTGATCAAGTTCGTCGGGCAGGGCAAGGAGCCGCAGCCGCTCCGGCAGGACGAGGTCAATCGCCTCCTCGGGATCGTCGAGGAGATCGAGGCCTCGGCGCCGCGCGAGGAGATTCCCTTCCTGGTCGGGCAGGCGGTGACGATCACCGAAGGCCCGTTCACGGATTTCAACGGCACCGTCGAGGAGGTCATGCCCGACAAGGGCAAGGTCCGCGTCTCGGTGTCGCTTTTCGGCCGACCGACGTCGGTCGAGCTCGACTACCTGCAGCTCAAGGGGTATTGAGCGGCGGGCGATAGCGGAGGCGGCGTCCCGCGACGACCGGCGAGGGGGGTGGACCCACGGCCCTCGACCGGATTCCGCGGCGCCTCCCCGGTGGCGACACCGGCGACGCGTTCGATCCCGTGGTTCACGGCCCCTGCGCGGGGCGGCGGCTCGGCCGCGAGGAGCGCACCGTCGGAGACCACGCCGACGTCAAAACAACAGTGGGAGTAGGGTCGTGGCGGCGGTCGGCACTGGGCCGGGCGCGGGCGCACGACGTACGCCAGTCAGGAGGGCCGAATGGCCAAGAAGGTCACCGGATTCGTCAAGCTGCAGATCCCTGCAGGGAAGGCGACGCCGGCCCCCCCCGTCGGTACCGCGCTGGGTCCGCAGGGCATCAACATCATGATGTTCTGCAAGGAGTTCAACGCGCGCACCCAGGGGCAGGACACGATCCTGCCCGTCGAGGTGACGATTTTCGCCGACAAGAGCTTCACCTTCATCCTGAAGACCCCGCCGACGGCGGAGCTCATCAAGAAGGAGGCGAAGCTGGAGAAGGGCTCGGGCGTCCCCAACCGCACCAAGGTCGGCGCGATCAGCAAGGCGCAGGTGAAGAAGATCGCCGAGATGAAGATGCCCGACCTCAACTGCGACACTCTCGAGAGCGCGATGGCGATGGTCGCCGGCGCGGCGCGCTCGATGGGCGTGGAGGTGCGCGACTGATGCGCGTCCACGGCAGGAAGTTCACGGCCGCCGCGACGAAGGTCTCGCCCGAGGCGCGCTACGCGCCGAAGCAGGCCCTCGAGCTCGTGAAGTCGGCCGCGTTCGCCAAGTTCGACGAGACCGTCGAGGTCGCCGTGCGGCTCGGCGTCGATCCGAAGCACGCCGACCAGGTCGTCCGCGGCACGGTCGTGCTGCCGGCCGGCACCGGCAAGAGCGTGCGCGTGCTCGTCATCGCCGTCGGCGCGAAGGCGCAGGAGGCGACGGACGCCGGTGCCGACTTCGTCGGTACCGAGTACGTGGCGAAGATCAAGGAGGGCTGGACCGACTTCGACGTGCTCGTCGCGACGCCGGACCAGATGGGCCAGATCGGCCAGCTCGGCCGGATCCTCGGCCCCCGCGGCCTGATGCCGAACCCCAAGGCGGGCACGGTGACGATGGACGTCGCCAAGGCCGTCAAGGAGCTCAAGGCCGGCAAGATCGAGTTCCGCGTGGACAAGGGCGGCAACGTGCATGCGGCCATCGGGAAGGTGTCGTTCCCGGTGGAGGCGCTCGAGCAGAATTTCACCGCCCTGATGGAGACGCTCGTGCGCGCCAAGCCCGCCGCGGCGAAGGGCGTGTACGTGCGCACCGTCGCGGTCTCGAGCACGATGGGGCCCGGCGTCCGCGTGGACACCACCCTCTACCGGTAACCGACGATGAAGCGCAACGAGAAGGAACAGCTCGTCGCCGGCCTGAAGGAGAAGCTCGCCGGCGCGCAGGCGGTGTACTACACCGACTTCACGGGGCTCAACGTGAAGAAGATGACCGATCTCCGCCGCCGGTTCCGCAAGGCCGGCGTGGAGTACGTCGTCATCAAGAACACCCTCGCCCTGCGGGCCGTGCACGAGAGCGGCCTCGCCGTCGGGCGGCTGAAGGGCCCGACCGGCGTCGTCGTCGCGAAGGACCCGATCACCGCCGCGAAGGTGCTGGCGGACTTCGCGAAGGAGAACGACCAGCGGCCCGCGATCAAGGGCGGCCTGTACGAGGGGGCCGCCGTGGACGAGGCGACGGTGAAGAGGCTGGCCTCGCTCCCCACGCGGGAGGAGGCGCTCAGCATCTTCGCGGGCTGCCTGAACAGCGTGCTGATGATGTTCGCCCTCGCGCTGGACGCGCGGAAGACGCAGCTCGAGACCCCCAACTGATTCCCCAGGCAGCCGCCTGACCCACCCGCCCCGGCATTGTCCTGGGGGCACTTCAGGAGACCAGACACCATGGCCAACACGACCCTGAGCAAGGACGAGATCCTCGACGCGATCGGCAACATGTCGGTCATCGAGCTCACCGACCTCATCGAGGCGTTCAAGACCAAGTTCAACGTCACCATCGCCGCCGTCGCCGCGGGCGCGCCGGCCGGTGGCGCCGGCGGCGGCGCTGCCGCCGCGGTCGAGGAGAAGACCGAGTTCCAGGTCGTCCTCGCCGACGCGGGCGCGAAGAAGATCAACGTCATCAAGGTCGTCCGCGAGCTGACGGGCCTCGGCCTGAAGGAAGCGAAGGACCTCGTGGACGGCGCGCCGAAGACCGTCAAGGAGAACGCCTCGAAGGACGAGGCCGCCCAGATCAAGGCCAAGCTCGAGGCCGAGGGCGCGAAGGTCGAGGTCAAGTAACGCCGCACGGCCGGCGGGCCCACGCCTCCCCCGGGGGGCGTGGGCTCCGCCGTCGGCGGGTCCCGCCCGACCGCCCGGTCCGACCGCACCATGGCTCCGCCGCAGCACCCGGCACGCCCCATCGCCGGCTCCCGCACGCACTTGACCCGCAGCACTGGCCGCTCGCCCTCGAGGCAGCCGGCCGGGGTGACCAATGGCTGAATCGCTGACGCAGATCTCGTTCGGCAAGCTCGCCACGGGGATGGACATGCCCCATCTCCTCGACATCCAGACGCGCGCCTTCGAGGCGCTGCTCCAGCTGGATGCCGCCGCCCACGACCGCGAGGACGTCGGTCTCGAGCGGGTCTTCAAGGACCTGTTCCCGATCGCCGACGTGCACGAGAACTTCTCGCTCGAGTTCGTCCGCTACGCGCTGGGCGAGCCCAAGTACACCGTCGAGGAGTGCATCGAGCGCGACATGACCTACTCGGCGCCGCTGAAGGCGACGCTGCGGTTGATCATCAACGAGACGCTCGCCGACAACACGCGCCGGCCGAAGAACATCATCGAGAAGGAGGTCTATCTCGGCGAGCTGCCGATGATCACCCCGCTCGGGACGTTCGTCATCAACGGCGCCGAGCGCGTCATCGTCAGCCAGCTCCACCGCTCTCCCGGCATCGTCTTCGAGGAGCAGACGCACCCCAACGGGCAGCGGCTCCTCTCGGCCCGCATCATCCCGTTCCGCGGGTCGTGGGTCGAGTTCACGGTGGACATCCACGACGTCATCTACGTCCACATCGACAAGAAGAAGAAGTTCCCGGCCACCGCGCTGCTGCGCGCCCTCGGCAGCCTGGAAAAGGGCGACCGCGAGTTCGGCTCGAACGCCGACCTGCTCCGCCTCTTCTTCGCCGAGCGCGAGCTCGACCTGACGAAGTCGCGCGAGTCCCGCGCCGACCAGAAGGAGGTCCTCGGCGCCATCGTCGCCGAGGACATCACCCTCGCCGGCGAGGTCGTCGAGGCCCCGGCCGTCGAGGACGGCAAGAAGGCGAAGAAGGAGACCAAGAAGGCCCGCGAGGCGCGCGAGCGCGCCGAGGCCGAGCTCCTCGTCAAGGTCGGCGACGAGCTCACCGACGAAGTCTGGAACCGGCTCCGCCGCCAGGGCGTGAAGACCGTCAAGGTCTTCGCCTCCACCCAGCGCGTGGACCTGCGCGACGAGCTCGACGCCTTCGAGCGCGGCGAGCGTCCCACCCCCCGCGTCCTCGCGCGCGACGTCGTGGACGCCGAGGGCGAGGTGCTCGCCGAGAAGGACCAGAAACTCAGCGAGGCGCTGGTCAAGAAGCTCCGCAAGGCCGACGTCGGCCGCGTGCACTGCTTCACCGCCTCCGGCCGCGCCGACAGCGCCCTGGTCAAGAACACGCTCGCCAAGGACCCGACCGGCCGCGACCGCAACGGCAACCCGGTCGAGAGCCGGCTGGGCGGCGAGACGGCCCTCAAGCAGATCTACGCCCTCCTCCGGCCCGGCGACGCGCCGAACCGCGAGACGGCCGAGCAGGCGCTCGCGCGGCTGTTCTACAGCCCCAAGCGCTACGACCTCGGCCGCGTGGGCCGCTACAAGATCAACCAGCGCCTCGAGCTCCAGACGCCGGCCAGCCATACCGTGCTGACGTTCGAGGACTTCGTCGAGCTGGTGCGCCACCTGATCGACCTGCGCGAGGGGCGCGGCGACGTGGACGACATCGACCAGCTCGGCAACCGGCGCATCCGGTCGGTCGGCGAGCTGATCGCCAACCAGTTCTCGGTCGGCCTGTCGCGCATGGCGCGCCTCGTGAAGGAGCGCATGAGCATCAACACCGACCCGGAGCGGATCTCGCTCGACGACCTCGTGAACGCGCGCACGGTCAGCGCGGTCATTCAGGCGTTCTTCGGGTCGTCGCAGCTGTCGCAGTTCATGGACCAGACCAACCCGCTGGCCGAGCTGACCCACAAGCGCCGCCTCTCGGCGCTCGGGCCGGGCGGCCTGACGCGCGAGCGTGCGGGCTTCGAGGTCCGCGACGTGCACTACTCGCAGTACGGCCGCATGTGCCCGATCGAGACGCCGGAAGGCCCGAACATCGGCCTGATCACGTCGCTGGCGTGCTTCGCGCGCGTCAACGACCTCGGCTTCATCGAGACGCCGTACCGCGTCGTGAAGAACGGCAAGGTCACCGGCGAGATCGCGTGGCTCGACGCCAACCGCGAGGACAACGCGATCATCGCGCAGGCGAACGCCCGGCTCAACCCGGACGGGACGTTCGAGGACGAGCTGGTGCTCTGCCGCCAGCGCGGCGACGTGCCGCTGACCGCGCCGGACCGGATCGACTACATGGACGTCGCCCCCGAGCAGCTCGTCTCGATCGCGGCGGCCCTGATCCCCTTCCTCGAGCACGACGACGCCAACCGCGCGCTGATGGGCTCGAACATGCAGCGCCAGGCGGTGCCGCTGGTCAACCCGCGCACCCCGTTCGTCGGCACCGGCCTCGAGGCCAAGGTGGCGCGCGACTCCGGCGCGGTGGTGCTGGCGCGCCGCGGCGGCATGGTCACGCGCGTGACGGCCGACGAGATCATCGTGGACGCCGGCCTCGCCGGCGCCCGCAAGGACGCCAACACGCCGCTGGTGCGGCTGCAGCAGCAGGACCGCTACAAGCTCCGCAAGTTCTGGCGCACCAACCAGGACACCGCGATCAACCAGCGGCCGATCGTGAAGGTCGGGCAGCGGGTGAAGTCCGGCGACGTGCTCGCCGACGGCGCCGCGACCGAGCAGGGCCAGCTGGCCCTCGGGGCCAACGTCACCGTGGCGTTCATGCCGTGGTACGGCCACAACTTCGAGGACGCCATCGTGCTCTCCGAGCGCCTGGTGAAGGACGACGTCTATTCGTCGATCCACATCCAGGAGCTCGAACTCCACGTCCGCGACACCAAGCGCGGCAAGGAGGAGATCACGCGCGAGATCCCGAACGTCGCCGAGGAGTCGCTGGTGGACCTCGACGAGCGGGGCATCGTGCGGATCGGCGCGACGGTCAAGCCGGGCGACATCCTCGTCGGCAAGATCACGCCGAAGGGCGAGACCGAGCTGTCGCCCGAGGAGAAGCTCCTCACGGCGATCTTCGGCGAGAAGGCGAAGGACGTGAAGGACTCGTCGCTCAAGGTGCCGCCGGGCATGGAGGGCACCGTGATCGACGTGAAGATCTTCTCGCGGATCGAGGACTCGGTCGTCGAGAAGGACCGCGGCGAGCGCATCGGCGAGGTCCGCCGGCTGGAGGGCGAGGACAAGATCCGCGTCAACGACGTGCGCGACGACGAGCTGCGCGACCTGCTCGAGGGTCAGGTGGTGGCGCTCGCGCTGCGCGCGGGCACGGTCGAGGAGTCGCTGCCGGCCGGCACGAAGCTCACCCGCGAGGTGCTGGCCGACCTGCGCTTCTCGCAGCTCGACCTCAAGACGTTCCGGGTCGAGGCCAAGAAGGTCAACGACGAGATGCGCGCGATCATCGACGCCGCCAACGAGGTCAAGGCGAAGATCGAGGAGCGCGCCGAGGAGCGGATCGACCGCATCCTCCAGCCCGACGAGCTGCCGCCGGGCGTGATCCAGCTGGTCAAGGTCCACCTGGCCGAGAAGCGCAAGGTCTCGGTCGGCGACAAGATGGCGGGCCGCCACGGCAACAAGGGCATCGTCGCCCGCATCGTGCCGGAAGAGGACATGCCGTTCCTCCCGAACGGGCGGCCGGTGGACATCGTGCTCAACCCGCTCGGCGTGCCCTCGCGCATGAACGTCGGGCAGATCCTCGAGACCCACCTCGGGTGGGCGGCGAAGCTCCTCGGCTTCTACGCGAAGACCCCGGTCTTCCAGGGGGCCAACGAGCAGGAGATCGGCCTGCTGCTCAAGCTGGCGGGCGTCAGCTGGGGCCTCGACGCGCTGGCGCTCGACGTGCCGGCGCCGCAGGTCGGCAAGGCGGAGGTCGAAGCGATCCTCGCCGACGTCAAGCCGGCGGACGAGGAGGAGGCGCGCACGCGCCTGCTCGAGGCGGCGTCACTCGAGCTGCTGGGCGGGCGCGGGATGTCGCAGGCGACGCGCGACGTGTACCACGCGGTGCGCGACGCCCTCGCGGCGGCCGCGAAGGTGCTGGCGGCGCGCGAGGCGGCCGAGGTGGCCCGCCAGCTGGCGCACGCCCAGGCGATGGCCGAGGACGAGTCGCTGCCGGCGGCCGAGCGGGCGGCGGCGAAGGCGGCGATCAAGCCGCTGGAGAAGCGGCGGGAGGCCGACGCGGCCGACCTGCTGGCCGAGCAGGAGCTGCCGCACCTGGCGCAGCTGCTGCGCAAGAAGAGCGAGGCCGACGTGGACGGCGCGACCGCGGAGCTGCTGCGGCTGGCCGGCCTGACGACGGCGGGCAAGGTGCGGCTGCGCGACGGCCGGACCGGCGAGACGTTCGCGTCGCCGGTGACGGTGGGCGAGATCTACATGCTCAAGCTGAGCCACCTGGTGGACGACAAGATCCACGCGCGGTCCATCGGGCCGTACTCGCTCGTGACGCAGCAGCCGCTGGCCGGCAAGGCGCAGTTCGGCGGCCAGCGCTTCGGCGAGATGGAAGTGTGGGCGCTCGAGGCCTACGGCGCGGCGCACACGCTGCAGGAGCTGCTGACGGTCAAGTCGGACGACGTCAACGGCCGCAGCCGCGTGTACGAGGCGATCGTGAAGGGCCAGAACCTCCCCGAGCCGGGCATCCCCGAGTCGTTCAACGTGCTCGTCAAGGAGCTGCAGGCGCTGGGCATCAAGGTCACGCTGGGCGCGACCGACGACGGCGAAGGGTTCGCCGCGGACTCCCCGACTCCCGCGGAGTAAGCACCGATGATCGACTTCCGGAATACGCGCGAGACCCGCGCCTCGAGCTTCGACTTCATCCAGGTCCGGATCGCCTCTCCCGAGGAGATCCGCGGCCCGAAGGATCCCAAGGAGCGCGAGCGGCTGGAGATGGCCGGCCTGCGCACGTGGTGGTCGTGGGGCGAGGTGACCAAGCCCGAGACCATCAACTACCGGTCGTTCAAGCCGGAGAAGGACGGCCTGTTCTGCGAGAAGATCTTCGGGCCGGTGAAGGACTGGGAGTGCCACTGCGGCAAGTACAAGCGCATCCGCTACCGCGGCGTCATCTGCGACCGCTGCGGCGTGGAGGTCACCCTCTCGAAGGTCCGGCGCGAGCGCATGGGCCACATCGAGCTGGCGGTGCCGGTCGCGCACATCTGGTTCTTCAAGACCCTGCCGAGCCCGATGGGCAACCTGCTCGACCTGTCGCTGCGCGACCTCGAGAAGGTGGTCTATTACTCGAACTACGTCGTCATCGACCCGGGCAACCAGGAGTGCGAGGCGAACGAGCTGCTCGAGGAGGACCGCTGGCTCGAGCTGCGCCAGAAGGCGAAGGCCGAGGGCGACACGGCGTTCCACGCCGAGATCGGCGCCCCGGCCGTGCGCGAGATGCTCAAGCGGCTCGACGTGGACAAGGTCGCCGAGCAGCTCCGCGCCGAGGTCGCCACCGAGACGTCGCAGCACCGCAAGAAGGCGCTGCTCAAGCGCCTGAAGATCGTGGACGCGTTCCGCACCTCGGGCGAGTCGGGCGACGTGCGCAACAAGCCGGAGTGGATGATCCTCGACGTGATCCCGGTCATCCCGCCCGACCTGCGGCCGCTCGTGCCGCTCGACGGCGGCCGGTTCGCCACGTCCGACCTCAACGACCTCTACCGCCGGGTCATCAACCGCAACAACCGCCTCACCAAGCTGATCTCGCACCGCGCGCCGGAGGTCATCCTGCGCAACGAGAAGCGCATGCTGCAGGAGGCGGTGGACGCACTGTTCGACAACGGGCGCCGCTCGAAGGCGATCCGCGGCCGCGGCAAGCGGCCGCTGAAGTCGCTGTCGGACATGCTCAAGGGCAAGCAGGGCCGCTTCCGCCAGAACCTGCTCGGCAAGCGCGTGGACTACTCGGGCCGCTCGGTGATCGTGGTGGGCCCGGAGCTCAAGCTGCACCAGTGCGGCCTGCCCAAGGCGATGGCGCTCGAGCTGTTCAAGCCGTTCATCATCCACAAGCTGGTCGAGAAGGGGATCGCCGAGACGGTCAAGCGCGCGAAGAAGATCGTCGAGCGCGAGAGCCCCGAGGTGTACGAGATCCTCGAGGAGATCATCCGCGACCACCCCGTGCTGCTCAACCGCGCGCCGACGCTGCATCGCCTGGGCATCCAGGCGTTCGAGCCGGTGCTGGTCGAGGGCAAGGCGATCCGCATCCACCCGCTCGTCTGCGCGGCGTTCAACGCCGACTTCGACGGCGACCAGATGGCCGTGCACGTGCCGCTGTCGTTCGAGGCCCAGCTCGAGGCGCGCGTCCTCATGCTGTCGTCGAACAACATCCTGAAGCCGTCGGACGGCCGCCCGATCGCCGAGCCGTCGCAGGACATCGTGCTCGGCTGCTACTTCGCCACGAAGTCGCCCGCCGACTTCGACAAGGTCAAGGACGCCGCCCCGGCCTACGGCGACGCCGCCGAGGTCGAGCGGCTCATCGCCTCCGGCCGCCTGACGTACCACTCGCCGGTCCGCTTCCTCCACGAGGGACAGTGGATCGCGACGACGGCGGGTCGCGTGCTCTTCCACCTCGTCACCCCGGCGGCCCTCGGGTTCGTCAACCGGGAGCTCAAGAAGAAGGTGCTCGGCGAGCTCGTCTTCGAGAGCTTCCGCCGCGCCGGCCTGGCCGAGACGGTGGCGTTCCTCGACCGGCTCAAGGAGTTCGGGTACCGCCACGCGACCCGCGGCGGCGTCTCGATCGGCGTCGAGGACCTGCACATCCCGGCGAAGAAGGAGACGATCCTCGGCGAGGCGCAGGAGCGCGTCGAGCGCTTCCAGCGCGCATACGCGACCGGCAACATCACGAACGGCGAGCGCTACAACAAGGTGATCGACACCTGGACGCACGCCAACTCGGACATCGCCGAGGCGATGGTCGCGTCGATGAAGGAGTCGCGCGGGGGCTTCAATCCCGTGTTCATGATGTTCGACTCCGGCTCGCGCGGCTCCCGAGACCAGATCCGCCAGCTCGCCGGCATGCGCGGCCTGATGGCCAAGCCGCAGAAGAAGCTCACCGGCGGCATCGGCGAGATCATCGAAACGCCGATCAAGTCGAACTTCCGCGAGGGCCTCTCGGTCCTCGAGTACTTCATCTCCACCCACGGCGCCCGCAAGGGCCTCGCCGACACCGCGCTGAAGACCGCGGACGCCGGCTACCTCACCCGCCGCCTCGTGGACGTCGCGCAGGACATGACGATCGCCGAGGAGGACTGCGGCACCATCCAGGGCCTCGAGATCTCGGCGCTCAAGGAAGGCGAGGACGTCATCGAGCCGCTGGGCGAGCGCATCACCGGCATGGTCGCCGCCGAGGACGTGGTCGATCCGTACCTCAAGGACGAGCACGGCCGCCAGCGCGTGCTGGCCGAGGCCGGCCAGCTCATGTCCGAGGAGACCGCGCGCGAGATCGAGGAGTCGGGCATCGAGACGGTGAAGATCCGTTCGGTGCTCACCTGCGAGGCCAAGCGCGGCCTCTGCCGGATGTGCTACGGCCGCAACCTCGCCACCATGGAGATGGTGGACCTGGGCGAGGCCGTCGGTATCATCGCCGCGCAGTCCATCGGCGAGCCCGGCACGCAGCTCACCCTGCGCACCTTCCACATCGGCGGCGCGGCCAGCCGCATCGCCGAGAACACCGCGCGCAAGACGAAGGTCGCGGGCGTCGTCGCGTTCGGCGACCGGCTCAACACCGTCGTCAACGCCGACGGCAAGGTCGTCGTCACCTCCTACGAGGGCGAGCTCAGCATCAAGCAGTCGAAGGACAAGGGGGCCGGCGTGTCGGCGCGCCTCGCGGTGCCGCTCGGCGCGATCATGCTCGTCAAGGACGGCGACACGGTCGCGAAGGACGCCCCGATCTTCGAGTGGGACCCGTACACCAACCCGATCATCTCGGACGTCGAGGGCACGATCCGCTTCGTGGACCTCGTGCCGGGCGAGACCATCTCCGACGAGCTCGACGAGCTCACCGGCATGGCCCAGCGCGTGGTCGTGGAAGACCGCGAGAAGAAGCTCCACCCCCACATCGAGGTGTGGCAGGCGAAGGGCGGCAAGGAGAAGCGCGTCCGCGACTTCATCATCCCGGTCGGCGCACAGCTCACCATCGAGGACGGCGACCAGATCACCGCCGGCACCATCCTGGCCAAGGTGAACCGCGAGGCCTACAAGACCCGCGACATCACCGGCGGCCTCCCGCGCGTCGCCGAGCTCTTCGAGGCGCGCAAGCCGAAGGATCCGGCGACCATCACCGAGATCGACGGCATCGTCCAGTTCGGCGACATCAAGCGCGGCAAGCGCGAGATCCGCGTCCTCCCGATCGACCCGTCGGGCTCGCTCGTCGAGGGCGCCGAGCCGGTCTCGTACGAGGTCATCTCGGGCAAGCACCTCCGCGTGCACGAGGGCGACCGCGTCCGCGCCGGTGACCGCCTCTCCGAAGGCCCCGTCAACCCGCACGACATCCTGCGGATCAAGGGCCCCCGCGCGGTCCAGGAGTACCTGCTCAACGAGGTCCAGGAGGTTTACCGCCTCCAGGGCGTGAAGATCAACGACAAGCACATCGGCGTCATCGTCCGCCAGATGCTCCAGAAGGTCCGGATCACCGACCCGGGCGAGACGGAGTTCCTCGAGGGCGAGAACGTTGACAAGTCGGTCTTCCGCGACGAGAACGAGCGGGCCAAGAAGAAGAAGCTCGCGCCCGCGGTGGCCGAGCCGCTGCTGCTCGGCATCACCAAGGCCTCGCTGACGACGCAGTCGTTCGTCTCGGCGGCCTCGTTCCAGGAGACCACCCGCGTCCTCACCGACGCGGCGATCCGCGGGGCCAAGGACGACCTCCTCGGCCTCAAGGAGAACATCATCATCGGCCACCTCATCCCCGCGGGGACGGGCCAATACCGGTACAACGACGTCGAGCTCGAGGGCGAGGCCGTGCCCACCATGCCGCCGCCGCCGCCGGAACCGGTCTTCAACCCGCTGGCCGACCTGCCGGCGCTCAGTGACTCGTTCGCGGGTGGGGACGATTACTGAGAGGGCGTTCGCGGCCCGCACGTGACGGAAGCGCAGGCACCGGTGACGGGCCTGCGCTTCCGTCGTTCGTCCACGTTCCACGTTCGTCCACCCGGCACCCGCGGCCGTGCACGGCCGGCGGCCACGGCCGGCGGCCACGGCCGCACGAGGGGGAAAGAGGAGAGCCACGATGCGAGTCGGAGCCGTGATGCGCGCGTTCCCGGTGCTGGCGATGGCGGCCATGTCCCTGAGCGCGCAACCGAAGACCGGGGGCTACGTGCCGCCGCGCGGGACGTGGGACACGCGGGCGCCCTCGGCGATGGGGATGGATGCGGCCTGGCTCGACAGCGCGCGCGCGTTCCACATGCGGGCCGAGGCGAAGGCGCCGCGGGACCTCGAGCAGGCGCACTACCAGACGTTCGGGCGCGAGCCGTTCGGCGAGGCGGTGGGGCCGTTCGCGACGCGCGGCGATCCGGCCGGGCTCGTCGTCAAGGGCGGCTACGTGGTGGCCCGGTGGGGCGACCCGGCGCGCGTGGATCAGACGTTCAGCGTGACGAAATCGTTCGTCTCGACCGTCGTGGGGCTCGCGCTGGATCGCGGCCTGATCCGGAGCGTGCACGATACGGTGTCGCACGCGGTGGGCCCCGTGTACGCGCTGCGGTTCGGGCCGCGCGGCGATCGCGCGGACGGGCTCGCCTCGCGCGGCGAATGGATCGAGCCCTTCGGCTCGCCCCACAACCGGCGGCTCACGTGGGACCACCTCCTGCGCCAGACGAGCGACTGGGAAGGGACCCTGTGGGGGAAGCCCGAGTGGGCCGACCGCCCCACGGGCGAGCCGGCCACGTGGCGCACGCGGCCGCGCGCGGAGCCCGGGACCGCCTACGAGTACAACGACGTGCGCGTCAACGCGCTCGCCCTGGCGGCGACCAGCGTGTGGCGCCGCCCGCTGCCGCAGGTGCTCCGCGAATACGTCATGGATCCCATCGGCGCGTCGCCCACGTGGCGCTGGCTCGGCTACGACACCAGCTGGATCGTCCTCGACGGCACCGCAGTGCAGAGCGTCGCCGGCGGCGGCCACTGGGGCGGCGGAATGTTCATCAGCGCGTGGGACATGGCGCGCTTCGGGCTGCTCACGCTGCGCCGCGGGACGTGGGGTACGCAGCGGGTGCTGAGCGATGCGTGGGTCGGCTACGCCACCACGCCGACCCCCGTGCAGCGCAACTACGGCGTGATGAACTGGTTCCTCAACGTGGACGGCACGCAGATTCCCTCGGCGCCGCGGCAGGCGATCGTGCACCTGGGCAACGGGACGAACCTGATCTACGTGGATCCGGTGAACGATCTCGTGGTGGTGGCGCGGTGGATCGAGAGCCGGGAGGTGGACCCGTTCATCGCGCGCGTGCTCCGGGCCGTGGCGGCACCGGGGAAGTGACGTCGGGCCCGCAGCCGCCCGGCGGCCGTCCCCGAACCGGCGCTGCGGGCGTGGCGCCGCTGCTGGAGGCGGCGGTGGACGGCGACGCCGCTGCACGGGCGGCGGTGCGCGCCGGCGCGGGGCGGCTCGAGCTCTGCGGCGACCTGTCGCTCGGCGGCGTCACCCCGACGGACGCCCTGCTGGACGGCGCCGGCGACCGCTGGGGCGTCCCGGTGGCGGTGATGATCCGCCCGCGAGGGGGAGACTTCACCTACGACGCCGCCGAGCGCGCCCGGATGGCCCGCGACGCCCGGCGCGCCGCGGCGCAGGGGGCGTCGGCGCTCGTGCTCGGCGGGCTCACCTCGGCGGGGGACCTCGATCCCGCCGTCTTCGGTGCCGTGGCCGAGGCGGCTCCCGGGGTGCCCCTCGTCTGCCATCGCGCGTTCGATCGCGCGCGCGACCTGCCCCGGGCCCTCGACGCCCTCGCGGACCTCGGCGTGGACCGGGTGCTGACGAGCGGCGGAGCCCCGACGGCGTGGGCCGGGCGCGAGGTGCTGCGCGCGCTGGTGCGCCGCGGCGGGGACCGCGTCACGGTGCTCGCAGGGGGGACGGTGCGGGCCGACCACGCCGCCGCGCTGGTGGCCCACACCGGCGTCCGCGAGCTGCACGCCGACGGCCGTGACGCGACCGTGCTCGCCGCCCTCGCCGCGGTGCGATATTCCCCGGCGTGACTCTCGTCTCGCTATCCGACGTGGGCGTTGACTTCGGCGCCACGACCCTGCTCTCCGGCGTCACGGTGACCATCGGCGCGGGCCAGCGCTGGGGGATCGTGGGGCGCAACGGAGCGGGGAAGTCCACGCTGCTCAAGGTCATCACCGGGGCGCTCGCCCCGACGCGCGGGAGCGTCGCGCGACAGCCGAACCTGCGCATCGCGCTGCTCGACCAGCACCGTGACTTCGGCGCGGCCGCCACGGTGTGGGACGCCGCCGCGGTGGGTTGGGGCGAGGTCGTCGCGCTCGAGGCCTCGCTCGCCGAGCAGGCGACGCGCCTCGGCGAGCTCGGCGAGCGTGTCACCGAGGCCGACCTCGACCGCTACGGCCGGGACCAGGAGCGGTTCGCGCACCTCGGCGGCTACGACTACCACGCCCGCGTGGACGCGGTGCTGCAGGGGCTGGGGTTCGACCCCGCCGACGCGAGCGCGCGCCCGCTCGCGTCGCTCTCGGGGGGCGAGCGCGGCCGCGTGGGGCTGGCCGCGCAGCTGGCGCAGCCGGCGGATCTCCTGCTGCTCGACGAACCGACGAACCACCTCGACCTCGGCACGATCGCGTGGCTGCAGCGCTACCTCGCCGAGCTCGACGAGACGGTGCTCGTCGTCTCGCACGACCGCGCCTTCCTCGACGACGTCGCCGACCACGTGCTGCACGTCGAGGCGCGGACGGCGGTCGCATACCGCGGCGGCTACTCGAGCTTCGTGACGCAGCGGGCCGAGCGGCGCATGGCGCTCGAGCGGCAGGTCGAGCAGCAGCGGAAGTTCGTCGCGAAGGAAGAGGACTACATCCGCCGCAACCTCGCCGGCCAGAACAGCGCGCAGGCCAAGGGCCGGCGCTCGAAGCTCGCGCGGCTCCCGCGTCTCTCGCCGCCGCCCGGCGAGGCGGGGGCGATGGCCCTGACGCTCGAGATCGCCGACCGCGGCGGCGACCAGGTGCTGGTCACCGACCGGCTCACCGTCGGGGTGGACGGGCGGACGCTCGTGCGCGAGGCGACTCTCGTCGCGCGCCGCGGCGACGTGATCGCCCTCGTCGGCGACAACGGCGCGGGGAAGAGCACCCTCATCGCGACGCTGCTCGGCGAGCGCTCTCCGGAGGCGGGGGAGGCGCGGGTCGGCGGCTCGATCACGGCCGCGTGGTACCGGCAGGACCTCGCGGACCTGCCGCTCGACCGGTCCATCTACGACTGCATCCAGGACGAGCGGCCGCTCTGGGCGCGGGGCAACATCCAGGGGCACCTCGGCTGCTTCGGCTTCAGCGGCGACGAGGTCTTCCGCTCGACCAGCACGCTCTCGGGCGGCGAGCGCTCGCGGCTCGCGCTCGCGCTGATGGTCCTGCGGAAGGCGAACTTCCTGGTGCTCGACGAGCCGACGAACCACCTCGACGTCGAGAGCATCGAGGCGCTCGAGGACGCGATCGAGGCGTACGACGGGACGGTGCTCGTCGTGAGCCACGACCGCGCGTTCCTGCGCGAGCTGGCCACGCGTGTGTGGGCCTTCGACGGCACCCGGCTCGAGGACTTCCCCGGGCCGTTCGCCGAGTGGGAGCAGGTCGCCGCGCGACGGCAGGCCGAGCGCGACGGGGCCGCGGCGCAGGCGGCGAAGGCCGCGCGCGAGAAGGACCAGCGCGCCCAGGCCGCGCGCCAGGCCGCGCGCCAGGCCGAGCGGCGGGGGACCGGCGCCGCGTCCGCCGAGGAGCGCCGGCAGCGCCAGCGCACCGTCGAGGCGGCCGAGCGCTCCGTGCACGAGCGCGAGGCGCAGGTGGCCGAGCTCGAGGCGGCGTTGGGGGAGGCACAGCTGGTCACGGGAGCGGAGGCGGGCCGGCGACGCAAGGCGCTGGAGCACGAACTCGCCGCCGCCCGGCGCGCCCTCGACGGGGCGCTGCAGGCGTGGACCGACGCCGTCGAGGCCGTCGAGGCCGCGTCGTGAGCGCCACGACTCCCGCGGCCGGGGCCAAGGACACGGGGCTCTACGTCATCGCCGCCTTCAAGCTGACGGGCGTGCTGCTGCTCTCGACGGTCGGGCTGGGGGCGATGCACCTCGTTGACGCCGACGCGGTCGCCACCGTGTCGGGGTGGATCGACGCCGTCGGCGCGGACGTGAAGGGCGACGTCATGCGTGAGGTGCTCGCCAAGGTCGCCGGCATCCCCAGGCAGCGGTTCGAGGAGGTGGGCTTCGGCGCCTTCGCCTACGCGGCCATTCTCCTCGTGCAGGGGGTCGGGCTGCTGCGCCAGCAGCGCTGGGCCGAATGGCTCACGGTGGTCGTCACGTCGTCGTTCGTGCCGCTCGAGTGCTGGGAGCTGGCCAAGGGGCTCACGCTGCCGAAGGTCGCCCTGCTGGCGGTGAACCTCACGATCGTCTGGTACCTGGCGCGCCATCTGCGGGCCCGGCAGGCCGCCCGCTGACCGTCGGGGCGGGCCCCGGATGGACAGTGGGCTCTTCCGCGCGCAGGTTGGGAGATGCGCTGTTCCGCCTGTGCCGCGTCCCGCGCCCGTGGCCTGTACCTCGGCCTCGCCGTTGCCCTCACGACGACGGTCGTCGTGCCGTTCGCCTGGGGCCGCTTCGCCGGCGGGTCGCCCGCGGCCCCCGCGTGGTGGCACACCCTCGGGGCGCTGGGACCGACCCTCGCGGCGTGGTACGTCGCGCGGCGCGAGGACGGAGCCGAGGGGGTGCAGGACTGGCGCGAGCGCGTGCTCGACTGGCACGTCGGCGTGGGCTGGTGGCTGGCCGCGCTCGCGATGCCGCTGGGCGCGCTCGCGCTGGCCGTCGCGATCGTACGCGGCTGGACGGGCGACGCCTCGGCGGCGTGGCAGGGCGCGGCGCTCGCCGAACGGTTGGCGTCGCCCCGGTGGATCACCGACACATTGGTCCTCGGGGCCCTCGCCTCCGGGGTGTTCCAGGAGCCGGGCTGGCGCGGCTGGTTGTATCCGCACCTGCGCATGACGCACGGGCCGCTGGCGGCGACGCTGCTCCTGTGGCCGATGTGGGCGGTGTGGCACGCGCCGTTCCTGCTGTACCGGATGCCGTTGACCCCGGGAGCGCTCGCGGGCGTCGCCTTCGGCCTGCTGTGCGGGGCGATCGTCCTCTCGTGGCTGGTCGAGGAGACGGGGAGTGCCGCTCCCGGGATGCTCTTCCATGCGTCGAGCAACGTGGCCGTTCTGGTCGCCGGGGTGGCGGCCCCGTCGTCGCTCGTGGCGCTGCCGCTGCTGCTCGCGGTCGTGGCGGCGGGGATCGTCGTGCGGTGGTGGCTCGTGCCGCGCCGCGCGGCGGTGGACTTCGCCGACCGGGCGCGCGCCTTCGCCGGCCACCCGACGGCCGTGCTGCGCTGACGGCCGCGCGGCGTCGCTACGCCCCGTCGAGCGCCGCCTCGATGCGCCGGACGACCGTCTTCACGACCTCGACCCGCGCCCACCGCTTGTCCTCGGCGGCGACGAGGGTCCACGGGGCGACGCGCGTGCTCGTACGCTCGACCATGTCGCAGACCGCCTGCTCGTACTGCGGCCATTTCCGGCGGTTGCGCCAGTCCTCGGCGGTGATCTTGTACTGCTTGTAGTCGGTCCGCGCGCGTTCGCGGAAGCGGCGCAACTGCTCGGCGCGCGAGATGTGCAGCCACAGCTTCACGACGACGGTGCCGTGGCGCACGAGCGCGTCCTCGAAGTCGTTGATCTCGCCGTAGGCACGTTCCCAGTGCTCGGGGTCGGCGAAGCCCTCGACGCGCTCGACGAGCACCCGCCCGTACCACGAGCGGTCGAAGATCGTGACGGTGCCGTGGGGCGGCAGGTGCCGCCAGAAGCGCCAGAGGTAGGGCCGCGCGCGTTCCTCGTCCGACGGGGCGGCGACAGGGACGATCTTCACCCAGCGCATGTCCGTCGCGGCGGTGACGCGCCGGATGGCGCCGCCCTTGCCGGCGGCGTCCACTCCCTCGAAGACGAGCACGGCGGCGCGCGTGCGGAACGCGCGATCGCGGAGCAGCGTCCCGAGCCGCGCCTGCCAGCGCTCGAGCGCCGCCTCGTATCGCCCGTCGGGCAGCGCCGACGACAGGTCGAGCGCGCTCAGCACGGTGCGCCGGTCAACGTCCGGTGCTCCGACGGGGAGACGACGACGCGCCGGACGCCCGGATGCCGGCTCGCGGCCGGTGCGGGCCTCGAGCGCCTCGAGCAGCGACCGGCCGACGGCGAGGTCGCGATAGCGGGCGTCGGTGCCCTCGATGATGATCCAGGGCGCATGGCCGCGTGAGGTGCGCCGGAGTGCGCGTTCGGAGGTCGCGACGAACGCGTCGTAGGAGGCGAGCCGGTCCCGGTCCTGCCGCGTGACGCGCCACCGCGTCCGCGGGTCGCGCGCGAGCGCCTCGAGCCGCGCCTTCTGCGCCGCCTTCGAGAGGTGCAGCCAGTACTTGAGCACCAGCACACCCTCGTCGGCGAGCATGCGCTCGAACCGCAGGATGTCGTCGAGCCGGCCGTCGAGCGCGGCCCGCGCGCGCTTGCGGCGCGGGCCCTCGACCGCCTCGACGATCGGGTCGGTGTACCACGAGCCGAAGAAGACCCCGATGCGTCCCTTCGGCGGCAGCACGCGCCAGAAGCGCCACATGGGCGGCCGCTGCCGCTCCTCGTCGGTCGGCGGGCGGAACCCGTTGGTCTCGATGTGCCGCGGGTCCATCCACGCATTGAGCCGCGCGACCGTCTCGCTCTTGCCGGCTCCCTCGACCCCACCGACGACGAGGACCACGCTCGTGCGCGCCTCCTCGCGCAACCGCTGCTGCGCGGCGAGCAGCGCCAGGCGAAGGGGCGCCGCCTCGCGGTCGAACGTGCGCTTGTCGACGCGGTGGCCGAGCTCGGCTTCCTGGAACACGGGCGCCTCGCGGAGCAGGGGCAGGGCCGCGCCTGCGGCCCTGGCCCCCGAACCTACGGCTTCTTCGGCGCCGGCGTCGAGGGGGCGGCTGCGCGTGCCGAGTCCGCCGGTGCCGCCGGTGCCGCCGGTGCCGCCGGTGCCGCCGGTGCCGCCGGGACCGCCGGTGCGGGACCGACGGGTTCGTCCGGCTCGTCCATCACGACGGGCCACTTCGACCCGTCCTTGAGGACCAGCGACCCACCCATGATGAGGCGGCGACTCGTGGAGGCCGTGTCCAGCTCGAGCGTGAGCTGGCCGTCGCCGGCGGATCCCGAGAGGTCGAAGACGACGACGCCGGGGCGGCCGACCTTGGCGATGGCCTCGGCATTCAGCCGCAGCGTGCGGATCGTCCCGATCTTGTCCTGCACGACGGCGATGGCCTGGATGTTCTCCTGCATGCCGCCAGAGAACTTGCGCCAGGCGAACCAGCCGCCAGCGATGACGACGACGAACAGGACCGCGAGGGCCCCGAGGATCCACTTCCACACACCGCTGCCCGACGACTGCTGGTCCGTCATGGGGTCGCTCCTGACCGATGAAGGTGAGATGGACCCTGAAGGCTAACGGGCCGCGATCCGCCGGCAACCGGCCGGCCTGCTCAGCCCCCGCGGATGGCCCGTTCGACGTGCATCCGCAGGATCTGCAGGAAGTCCTGCGCGTTGGTCACCACGCCGAAGGCCTGGTGGGTCCCGCGGTCCTTGAGCTTGCTGACGAGGAACTCCGAGGCGTCCACGCAGATCGTGGGGAGGGGCCGCAGCGTGCCCTCGGCGTCCTCGGTGAAGGCCGGCAGCATGTTGCCGACGGCGATCGAGTGCAGCGCGGTGGCGATCATCACCGCCATCGTCGCCTTCGTGCACTGCGCGCGCATCGCGTCCTGCGCGGCGATCGCGTCGGTGGTCACGTCGGGCAGCGGACCGTCGTCGCGGATGGACCCCGCGAGCACGAAGGGCACCCCCTCGACCACCAGCGCGTGCATGATGCCGCCGCCGATCAGACCGGCCTGCACGGCGGCGGCGATGGAGCCGTGCGCGCGCACCCGGTTGATCGCGCGCACGTGCTTGGCGTGGCCACCGCTCGTCGCGGCACCGGTGTCGGTCATGCCGAGCGTGGTGCCGTAGATCGCGGCCTCGATGTCGTGCACCGCGACCGCGTTGCCGGCGAGCAGCGCGCCGACGAAGCCGTTGCGGATGAACCACACGAGGTTGTCGCGGGCCCGGCTGTGCACCACCGCGGGCCCCGCGACCCACACCACGTGTCCGCCGCGCCGCCGCTCGGCGACGAGCACGCGGGCGAGTTGCTCGTAGTCGATGGGCTTCTCGCGGCTGACCTGCGAGCTCATGAAGTGGAAGTCGTCGGCGGCGGCCCCCGGCACCCGGAAACCGTCGGCGTGCACGAGCACGCCGGCGGAGCCGTCCTCGGCGTGGCCCGTGCACACCAGGTCGCCGCGCCGGACGCGGCGTCCCTCGCGGACGAGGAGCGCCTCGCCGTCGCGGACGATGACGCCGTCCATGCGCGGCTCGCGCGGCCGTTCCCATCGCCCGCCGCCGAGGTGCACGTACGTCGGCAGGTTGCTGGTGGCGAAGAAGTCGTCCGGCAGGACGCCGTCGGCCGGCGCGGGGACGAACGTCGCCGCCGGGGCGCCGGCGAGGCGGCCGAAGTCGGGGGGCGTGTACGGCGTGTCGTTCACAGGATGCGCTGGCCGAAGGCGGAGAGGATCAGGCCGACCGCGAGCTCGGCGGTGCGGTTGCGGTGGTCGAGTACCGGGTTGACCTCGACGCAGTCGAGGCCGAGGACGCGGCCGGTGTCGGCGAGCATCTCCATCGCGAGGTGCGCCTCGCGGTACGTCGCGCCGCCGGGCACGGGCGTGCCCACCCCGGGGGCGTCGGCGGGATCGAGCCAATCGAGGTCGCAGGAGACCCACGTGCCGGCGGTGCCGCGCGTGGTGATGGCGATCGCCTCCTCCATGACCGCCTTGACGCCGCGCTCGTCGATCTCGCGCATCGTGAAGACGCGCACCCCCCAGTCGCGCAGGTGGTCGCGCTCGGGGGCGTCGAGGTCGCGGACGCCCACGAGGGCGACGTGCGCGGGCGACAGCGACGCCCCGGGGCCGGCCACGTGGGCGAGCGCACGGTCGCCGTGACCCAGCAGGTGCGCGACCGGCATGCCGTGCACGTTCCCGCTCCGCGACGAGGCGGGGGTGTTCGCGTCGCCATGGGCGTCGAGCCACAGGAGGCCGATCGCCTGCTGCCGCGCCCGGTAGGCGGCGGCGGCGCCCGCCACCGAGCCGGCGGCGATGGCGTGGTCGCCCCCGAGCACGAGGGGGCGCGCCCCGGCCTCGACGGCCGCGCGGGTGCGGGACGCGATGTCGCGGCAGACGTCGGTGATCGCGCCGAGGTAGCGCGCGCCCCGCTGGGCACCCCGCTCGGCGTCCTCGCGGAAGGGCACCGGCACGTTGCCGACGTCCTCGACCGTGTGGCCGAGGGCGGCCAGGCGTTCGCGGAGGTCGGCGTAGCGGACGGCGAAGGGGCCCATGTCAACGCCTCGGCGGGAGGTGCCGAGGTCCATGGGAGCCCCGATGATGCGGATGGTGGCGTTCGAGTCGGCGGGCATACGTGGGCGCATGCAAGCGGGCCGCCCGGCGCGAGGGAAGGGTGCCGCATGGCCATGCGGGGCCCGAGCGGTTTATGCGGGGCGCGGCGCATGAACATTGACCCGAACGGACGCCGAAGAACGGCTCGAGCTGTCGCAGGTTGTGACGCGCAGCGGTGATTCATCGTCACGTGGTGAGCAGTCGCCTTGATTTCCCCTCGCCGTGCTGCGCGCGATCGGATATCATTGGCGATCCTGTCGCGCCAGCTTCCGTGAGGCGTCGGCAGGCCCATCCCACCCGTGCCGGTGACCGCGACGCGTCGCCGGACAGGACTCGTCTGCGCACATGGCCACCAATCAGTTCCTGCTCTTCCCGAGCCTTGTCGAGAGCCACGCCGGCGAACTCCGCCAGGTGGCGCCGAACCTCCTCAACGGGATGAAGATCCTGCACGAGGGCCAGGCCTACCTTGTCGGGCAGCTCGCCGTCGTCGAGGGGCAGTCGGCCCAGAAGGCGGTCAACGAGTCGCCCGCCGACGCCGGCTATCAGGTCCTCGCGAAGGCGGGCGTCCTCGTCGGGGCGCAGCAGACGGACGAGCCGATCTCGCTCGTCACCGGGTTCCCGTGGGGCACCTTCCTGCAGAACCGCGAGGCGGCAACGCAGTTCTACACCCGCCTCGTGGACATCGAGTACGACGCGCGCCCGCACGGGGGCGGGGCGGCGGCCCGCAAGCAGGTGGACATTGCGCGGGTCGAGATCCTTCCCGAGATCGTCGGGTGCGCCGTGGCGCTCCGGTACGGGCCGCTGAACGTCAACAGCGACGCCTTCGTGGTGTCGCTCGGCTACGGCACGACCGAGGCCTGCCGCATGACGCGCAGCGGCGTGGTGCAGCGCACCATGGTGTCGGCGCCGGGCATCCGCGTGGCCGTCGAGATCATGGGGCGCGACCTCTCCCGCCGGTACCCGACGGGGCTGCGCCGGTCGCACCAGCTCGACACCGGCTTCCGCAACGGCGAGATGACCATTTCGCGCCAGAAGGTGAGCACCGCCGACCTGCGCAAGACCGCGCTCGAGCGCTGGTTCACCGACGCGCTGCGACCCGTCTTCCGCAACGTCTGGACGGACGACGACTTCGCCCGGACGAACAAGCTGTACCTCGTCGGCGGCGGCGCGCACTACGCCGACCTGGTCGAGCAGTTCAAGCGGGAGTTCGAGGGCATCCTCGACATCGTCGTCGTGCCCGACCCGGAACTGCAGGCGGCGGCGGGGTACCTGCACGCCGCGCAGGCGCTCGCGCGCAAGGCGGGCGGGGCGGTGATCGGCCTCGATATCGGCAACGCGCAGACGATCGTCGCCACTCGCAAGGAAGGGGACGCAGCGGTCGCGGACGACCAGCTCGAGTGGGCGCGCTCGAGTGCCGCGGCGCTCGCGAGCTAGCGGATGTTCCGTCGGCGCGAGCCCGCGCCCCCGCGCGACGGGCTCGTCGTCGGGCCTGCCGATCGCGTGCAGGGGACGGTGACGGCCGAGGCCGTCACCGTCGAGGGGGAATTCGACGGCACCCTCACGGTGCGCGATCGGCTGGTCGTCGGGGCCGGCGGCACCGTGACCGGGTCGATCGACGGGAGCCGCCTGCGCGTCGAGGCGGGTGCCACCGTGCGCGCGACCTGCCGCATCGGGGTGGATGCACGGGAGTTTCTGGTGTTGCCGGTGGCGACCCCCGAACCCGTCGTTGATGAGACGCGGCCGGTGCCGCGTCGCGAGTCACGTCGGCTGCGCGAGGACGAATCGAGCAGCCCCGGCACGGGACTGGGCTGGTGAGCGTCCCCCCGACCCGCCCCACGTCATGGCTCGCGAGGCGCATCGGTGGCCCGGTGCGCCTGCTCATCGTCCGCGACGCCCATCCGGTGCGCGAGGTGCGGTTCGATCCGCGCACGGCCCTGCGTGTCGGGTCATGGGTCTTCGTGGCGGTCTGGTTGCTGCCGATCGCCGCGCTCGGGGTAGTCGTGCTGCACGCGCGCCTCGAGCGCGACACGCTGGCCACGCAGGTCGCGGCGCTGACGGTGGAAGCCAAGCGCCTGAGCACCAACATCGCCGAGCTCGAGCGCTACGCCGGGCTCCCCGGACGGGGCGAGGGGGAGGGCGGGCCGGCGGCAACACCACCTGACGCCGCGAGCGCCGCAGGGGACGCCGTGGACGGCACCGGCACCTTTCTGGGGACGCTGCGGCGCCGGTTCGGCGCGGTCGCGGGGGCCGTGACGGATCGCGTGTCGCTGATGCGCGGCACGCCGTCCGGTGTCCCGGTGGCCGATGCCCGGACGAGCTCGACCTTCGGCTGGCGGGTGAATCCCTTCAGCGGCGAAGGGGCCGAATGGCACGCGGGCCTGGACTTCCCGGCCCCCGCAGGGACGCCGGTGCGCGCGACGGCGGACGGCATCGTGGAGACCGTCGCGACCGTGGGCGGCTACGGCCTCGCCGTCACCGTGCGCAATCGCGGCGATTACACCACCATCTACGGGCACCTGCAGCGCGCGACGGTCGTCGCCGGCGCGCGGGTGGCGCGCGGCGACGTCGTGGGGCACGTCGGCTCGAGCGGCCGGTCCACCGGACCGCACGTCCACTACGAGGTGCGCCGCCATGGCCAACCGGTGAATCCGCGGCGGATCCCGTCGCCCGAGCCGGCCTTCCGAACGCCGGCGCCCGCTGGCGCGGTCAAGGCCGGCGGCGCGCCCGGCGTCCCGCCGGCTCGCTGATCACATGGCGGCGACCAACGGGCGTGATCCCCGCACGCTTCCCATCACCGTGATCGCGGACGGCACGCGGGTGAGCGGTTCGGTCAGCGTCGGCGGCGACCTGCGGGTGGACGGCGCGATCGAGGGTCCCCTGATGGCGGCCGCTGGCTGCGAGGTCGCGCCGCACGGGGTCGTGTCGGTCGAGACGGCGCGCGCCGAGGCGCTCGTCGTGCACGGCCGCCTCCATGCGTCCCAGGTGCACGCGACGCGGGTGGCGGTCATGGCGGCCGGCCAGCTCATCGCGCAGGTCGTGGTCGCGGAGTCGGTCGAGGTGGAGGCCGGGGGCAAGTTCGCGGCGCAGCTCGAGATCACGCGGCGCGGCGCTGCCGCCTGATCCGCGACTTGACGCCGGGCCCTCACGCCGGCCAACGTCCGCACGCAGCGTCCCTCCGCCATCCCGACGATCGCATGTCACCAGCCAAGCGCACCTGGGCCGCTGTGCCGGCCGCCAACGCCGCGATGCCGCCGGCCGGCCACTACTCGTCCGCCGTTCGCGCCGGACAGCACCTCTACGTCGCGGGGATGACCCCACGCGACCCGGCGACCGGCGACTTCGGTCCTGCCGACGTTCGCGTGCAGGCCCGGCGATGCCTCGGGAACCTGCGCATCGTCCTCGAGGCGTCGGGGGCGTCGCTCGGGGACGTCGTGCAGGTGCTCGTGCACCTGCGGCACGTCGGCGACCGCGACGCGTTCGAGGCGGTGTGGAGCGAGTTCTTCGAGGCGCCGTATCCTGCCCGCACGATCGTCGGGGCGGAGCTGCGCGGGACGATGCTGGTCGAGGTGTCGGCGACGGCCTATCTCGGCGACGGGCGGTCGTTCGACCCGAGGATGACGCTGGTCTAGGCGGGGGGAGTCGTGCTCGACACCGTCGCCGCCACCGGTCGTGCGACCCGCGTGCTTGGCGGGCAGGCGCTCGACCTGACGCGCTTCGCGGGGGCGGTGCTGCGCGCCGCCACGCACCTGCCGGCAACGGCCGCCGGTCCGGTGATGCGGGCCGTCGTGTCGCAGGTGCGCTTCACCGCGGTCCAGGCGCTGCCGCTCACGGTCGTCATCGCCGCTGCGATCGGCGTCGTCGTGATCGTCGAGGCCAACGCCGCGGCGGTCGCGCTCGGGGTGGCCGACACGCTGGCGCGCCTCCTCGCGACGGTGGTCGTGCGCGAGGCCGGTCCGCTGCTCGCGGCCATCCTCGTCCTCGCGCGCTCGGGGACGGCGATCGCGTCCGAGGTCGCCACCGCGCGGGTCCTCGGCGAAACGGACGCGCTCGAGGCGCTCGGGGTGAACCCGCTGCACTTCGTCGTGATGCCCCGCCTGCTCGGGGTGGGGCTGTCGGTGGCGTGCCTGACGCTGTTCTTCAACCTGATCGTGCTCGGCAGCGCCGGCGTGACGGCGACGACGGTGCTCCAGCAGGTGTCCCTCGACCGCTACGTGGAGTCGCTCCGGCTGGTGCTGCGGCCGTCGGACGTCTGGGAATCGCTCGCGAAAGGCACGGCCTCGGGGATCATGATCGCCGGGTGCTGCACCTTCGCCGGGCTGCAGGCGCAGAAGAGCCCGAGCGAGATCCCGCGTCGCGTGACGGACGCGATGGTCTTCTCGCTGCTCGGCCTGGTCGTGATCACGGCGACCGCGGCCCTGCTGCGCTACTCGTGACGGCACCGGTCGCGCTGGCGGGGGTGCTGCCTGCCGGTTCCAGCGAATGGACGGCCCCGCTCGACGTCTCGGTCGCGGACGGCGAATGGCTCGTGGTGCGCACGACGCCGGCGCGCTCGTCGCCCCTCCTGCGCATCTGCGTCGGACTGCAGTCGCGCGCGGCGGGCACCGTCTCGGTGCTGGGGGAGGATCCGGGGCAGCTGTCGAATGCTGCGCTCGGGCCGTTCCGGCGACGCCTGGGGACGGCGCTCCAGCCCGACGGCCTGGTGAGCAACATGGGGGTGCGGCGCAACCTCGTCGTGTCGCTGGTGTACGCCGGCGTCTGCGGGGCCGCCGAGGCGGAGGCGCGGGCGCGCGAGGGACTCGAGCAGTTCGGCCTCGCCTCCTGGGCGGAGGCGCGGCCCTCGGACCTGCCCGAGGACGTCCGGGCCATCGTGGCGGTGGTCCGGGCCGTCGCGCGGCGGCCGGCCGTGCTGGTGCTCGAGGATCCCTTCGCGGCAGTGAAGTCGGTGCAGGCGGCGGCGATGCTGCGGCGCTGCCGGGCGCTTGCGCCGAGCGCGCTCGTGACGACCTTTCGTCGCAACGAACCGCTGTACGACGCGGCGGACCGGATCGCGTTGTGGGACAGCCGGGGTTTCACCCCCGCGGAGGCACCCAGGTGAAGTGGGAACGCGGCGACCTCGCCGTCGGGACGATGGTGCTCGGCTCGGTCGCGATCGCAGTGGGCAGCGCGGTGTGGTTCGCCCCCGCGGTGACCGACACCTCGGTGCGGTACCAGACCGAGTTCGACCGGATCGAGGGCGTGGCGGTGCAGTCGGAGGTCAAGCTGCGCGGGTTCACCGTGGGCCGCGTCGCCGAGATCGAGCCGGTCCGGGATGCGGCCCGCGGCTACTTCTTCCGGGTCACGATGCGGCTCGACGCCCAGTTGTCCGACGGGCGGCCGTTCCAGATCCCCCGGGGGACCACGGCGCAGCTGGTGCCACCGGCCGTGATCGGCGCAGCGAGCATCGCGCTCGAGACCCCGGACTCCGTGAGCGGCTTCCTGCCGCCCGGCAGCATGATCCCCGGCACGCGGGCGACGGCGGTCGTCGACCAGCTCAACCGCCTCGCGGGCGACCTCAACCGCGACGTCCGGCGCGTGATCGCGAGCACGCTCGCGCTGCTCGACTCGCTCAAGCGCACGGCCGTCACCGCGAACGCCGCGCTCGGGGCGGCCGAGGGGGCGGTGCGCACGACGCAGGAGGCGCTGCCGGGCCTGTTCTCGGCGGTGCAACGCGACCTCGCGACCGCCGACACGCTGCTGCGCGGGCTGCAGCAGGTGACGCCGGCGGCGTTGCGGGTGACCGACTCGGTGGCAACGCTGCTCTCGGATTCCCGGCGGTCGCTCGCCGACCTCACGCGGCTCGCGACCGCGCGCGAGCCGGAGATCGTGCGCATCATGGCGAACCTCGACACCTCCGCGGTGCTGCTGCGCCACTTCACCGGTGAGGTGTCGCGCAGCCCCATGCGCGCGTTCACGGGCGTGCTGCCGCCGACGCCGCGGGATGCCCCGCCGCGCGAGCCGGTGGGCCGGGTGCCCCCGCCCGCCGCCGCCCCCCGCCCGGCGTCCGCCGATACGGCCCGCCACGCCCCCCGCGATTCCGCGCGGCCGTGAGTCCGCTGGCGACGGGCCTGGCGTGGACGCTTGGCACGATCGCCGCGCTGGTCCTCTTTGCGGCGATGCTGCGCCGCCGGCTGCAGCGGCTCGCGGTGCGGGTGATCCGCCGCTCGGGGGCGCGGCTCGACCGCTACAAGCTGCAGGCGAAGCCGTTCGTGGCCGCCGAGCTCCTGACCGACCCGCGCATCGCGCTGGCCGTGGCGGAGCATGCGCGCGCGAACGGCACGACGGCCAAGGCGGGCTGGGAGCGCGTCGAGCGCTACATCGACGAGATGGTGCCGAGCTTCAACCTGCTCGCGTACTACCGGCTGGGGCACCCGGTTGCCGAGCGGGTGCTGGGGCTCTTCTACAAGGTGGTGGTGACGCAGGAGGCGCCGAGGGCGCTGGCGGCGCTGCCGAAGGACGCGGTGGTGATCTACCTGCTCAACCACCGCAGCAATGCGGACTACGTGCTGGCAGGATACGCGCTGGCCGGCGAGGTGAGCATCTCCTGGGCGGTCGGGGAGTGGGCGCGCGCATGGCCCCTCGAGCCGCTCTTCAAGGCCTTCGGCTCGTATTTCATCCGCCGCCGCTATCGCGAGCCGCTCTACCACGCGGTGCTCGAGGCGTACGTGCAGCTCATCACGCGCAACGGCGTGACGCAGGGGATCTTCCCCGAGGGCGGGCTGACGCGCGACGGACGGCTGCTGCCGGGCAAGATCGGGCTCTTCGACTACCTGCTGGGGATCGCGCGCGACCCGGCCTACCGCGGCCGGTTGTACGTGGTGCCGGTCGGGATCAACTACGACCGGGTGCTGGAGGACCGCTCGCTCCTGCACGAGCACGCGCGCCGCGAGGCGGCCGAGCGCGGCGACGCGCCGCCCCGCGGCGGGCGGTGGCGGCAACTGGCGGGCGTGGGTCGGTACCTGGGCTGGAACCTCACGCGGCTCGCGTTCGGGCGCTTCCGCCGGTACGGGCTCGCGGCGGTGACGCTCGGGCAGCCGGTGCCGCTGGCCCCGTGGTTCGATGAGGTGGGGGCGGAGCGGATCTTCGGACTCGAGCGGCACGAGCGGCTGGCGGTGGTCCAGGCGCTCATGAACGAACTGATGGCGCGCATCGGGCAGATCGTCCCCGTGACGCCGGTCCCGCTGGTGTGTGCGGCGCTGCAGACGCTCGGGGGCGACTTCATCTCGGGTTCGGCGCTGCGCGAGCGGGTGGAGGAGTTGCGCGACGTGCTGCGGGAGCTCTCGGCCCGCGGGCTGGAGGGGGAGGGCACGCTGGACGAGTGGCTCGCGCGCGCGGTGGAGATGCTCGAACTGCGGCGGGTGCTGGCCCCGACGGGCGACGGCTACGCGGTGCTGCCGCGGGGGCGGGAACTCATCTCGTACTACGCGAACTCGATCGCGCACCTCGTGGGGCCGTTCGAGGCGGGGGTCCGGGCGCGGGATGCGCTGCTGGCGGACCTGCTGACGACGGGGGAGATGCGCGTGCCGCGGCGTGCCGCGGTCCCTCGCGGATGACGGGAGGAAACGTCAGCGGGGCGCCGCTCCCGCAGCGCCCCGCTTCGACATCGGACGTCCCGCCCGCTTACCAGCGGTAGTGCGCGAAGGCCTTGTTGGCTTCGGCCATGCGGTGCGTGTCTTCCTTCTTCTTCACCGCGTTGCCTTCGCCCTTCGACGCGGCGATGACCTCGGCGGCCAGCCGCTCGGCCATCGACTTCTCGTTGCGGTCGCGCGAGAAGGAGATCAGCCAGCGCATCGCGAGCGCCGTGCGGCGGTCGGGGCGGACCTCGACGGGCACCTGATAGGTGGCGCCGCCGACGCGGCGGCTCTTGACCTCGACGACCGGCTTGAGGTTGTTGAGCGCCTGCTTGAACACGTTGACGCCCGGCTGCTGCGTGCGATTCTCGACGAGGTCCATGGCCGAGTAGAAGATGCCCTCGGCGAGGGAGCGCTTGCCGTCGAACATCATCACGTTGATGAACTTGGCGACGGTCTGGCTGTCGTAGCGCGGATCGGCGAGGATCGGGCGCTTGATGGCCTTCTTGCGGCGGCTCACTTCTTCTTGCCTCCCGCCGCGGCGGCACCCGCCTTCGGCTTCTTGGTTCCGTACTTCGAGCGGCTCTTGTTGCGGCCGTTGACGCCGGCGGCGTCGAGGGTGCCGCGGACGATGTGGTACCGCACGCCCGGCAGGTCCTTCACGCGGCCGCCGCGGACGAGCACGATCGAGTGCTCCTGCAGGTTGTGGCCTTCGCCCGGGATGTAGGCGATGACTTCGATGCCGTTCTGCAGGCGGACCTTCGCGACCTTGCGGAGGGCCGAGTTCGGCTTCTTGGGCGTCGTGGTGTAGACGCGGGTGCAGACGCCGCGCTTGAAGGGATTGGCCTTCAGCGCCGGCGACTTGGACTTCACCACCGCATCGCGGCGGGCGCGCCGAACGAGCTGGTTGATCGTGGGCATTGCGACTGTGCAGCGAGGACGTAAAGGAGTCGGCCGGAACGACCGACGTCCGGCGCACAAGCACCGGGAGCCCTCAATCGTACCCGCTGCCGGGAGCGAAGTCAAGCAACGGGAAGCACTTGCGGCCCCGGGCGGCCCTCGGCCCGGCCACCACGTACCAGCGGCGTCCCACCCTCCGACCGGACACAGCGGCCGGCTGCGAAGGCGCAGCGGGCGATGGCGAAGGGGGGCGGTCACGTGCAGGCGGCGAGGCGGGCGTCGGGGCGCAGCCGGTTCCGCCGGTCATCAACTTGCCCGGGGATCACTTACGGCGAGATCTTGCCGATACTCGACCAGGCTGACCCGCTGGGCGGACCGGAACTTGCGGCCAGCCCGGGTGACCGCGCTTGTCCGGCCATCCCCCGATCCAACGATCGTCCCGACCCCGATGTCGCCTTCCCATCCGCCAATCATTGCTGGTCGATCCCGCCGCTCGCGTCCCGGCGTCGTCGGGGCGCTGCTCCTCGCGGTCGCCGTCGCGAACTGCGGCCTCGACAAGCTGACGGGCGGCGACTCGGCGGCGACGGCGGTGACCTTCGCGGTCAGCGGCGACTCGGTGCTGACGGTCGGGGCCTCGCGTCCGTTCACGGTGATCCCGTCGGCCCCGGTGAACTTCGCGAACGTCGCGCTGGCTTTCGAGGTGTCGGACACGTCGCTGGCGCGCGTGGACTCGGTTCGCGCCCAGACCGCCTGGATCACCGGGCGGCGCAACGGCGCGTTGCGCGTGCGCTTCACGGCGCGGTCGCCCGAGCTGCCGAGCGGCCGGGTGGACTCGGCGCGCGCGCGGGTGCGCTTCGGCGCGATCCGCATCGATCCGATCGACACGATCGCCGGCCTGGGCCCGCTCAACAATGCGAACCAGCGCACCGTGGTCGTCCGCGGCACGCGCGCCGACGGCTCGCCGGCGGCGGGGACGCCGACGGTCACCGCCACGATCACCTCCCGCGACACCCTCCGGCTCCGGCCGCAGGCCCCCGGCAGCGCGACCCTGGTCGCTCGCGACACGGGGCTCGTGTGGGTCGTGGCCGACCTCGACGGTGCGCTCGACTCGGTGCGAGTGCCGATCCGCCGTCGGCTGACGCGAATCGTCGCGGACTCGCTCGCCTTCGGTGCCCTGTTCACCTCGCGCAGCGCCCCGGTGCGGCTGCTCGACGCGGGCGACTCGGCGATCGTCGGGTTGCCCTTCCGGTTCATCGGCCTCGACACCGTCCGGCTGCAGGTGGATTCGACGGGACCGGGCGCGTCGGCGACGGCGCCGCGGCTCCGGGCGCGCGTGCGGGACACGTCGAGCTATCAGGTGCAGACGCTCGTGCTGACCTCCTTGCGGGCCCGGACGCGCGTCCAGCAGGTGCCCGCCGGCATCATCGTGGCGGCGGGGGCGGGCCAGAGCGCACGGTACGGGACGGATCTTCCGGTGGCCCCGCGCATCGTGGTCCGCGACTCCGGCCAGCAGGGGATCGGCGGCCTGACAGTGACCTTCAGCGTGCCGAACGCCGGCAACGGGACGATCACGGGCGGTAGTGCCACGACCAACGCCGCCGGCGAGGCAACCGTCGGCGGATGGCGACTGGGGCCGACGTCGGGGGTGGACACGCTGCTCGTCTCGGTGACGGGGCTCCCGCCGTTCGCGGTCACGGCGACGGCGCTGGCGGGCCCGGCGGTCGGCGTGCGTTTCGTTCGACAGCCGACGGGGGCCACGCGCGCCGCGCGTATCGCGCCCGGACCGCAGGTGGCGGTCGTGGACTCGGCGGGCAACGTGGTGGCCGCGGCGACGGACACGATCACCGTGGCGCGCGTCGGTGCGGCGGGCGGGGCGCTGACAGGGGCGCTCTCGGTGGCCGCGGCCTTCGGCGTGGCGCAATTCGACTCGCTCGTCTTCGCGGACACCGCGACGAGTGCGCGACTCGTGGCCACGCGCGCGGCCGGCGGGAGCGACACCAGCGCGGTGTTCACGATCGGGCTGCCGGCGGCCTCGCTCGTGAGCACGTCGTCGGTGTCGGGCTACCTCGGCGGCACCTTGCTGCCGGCGCTCGAGTTCGAGTTGCTGGACTTCCGCAACTTCCGCGCTCTCGGCGCCTCGGACACGGTGTCGCTCAGCTTGTCCACGACCGCTGCGACCCTGACCGGCACCCTGCGGCGCGCCGCGGTGGGTGGCCGCGTGCGGTTCGACGACCTGCGCCTCGTGGGCGGGGCGAACAACACCGTCGTCATCAGCGCCACCACGGCCGGCGGCTTGTCGGCGACGCTGTCGGTCTTCATCGAGACCGGTCCGCCGGCCCGGCTGGCGTTCCGGGACGCCCCGGTGAGCGTGGCTCCCGGGGTGACGCAGTTCGTGAACGTCATCGCGACCGATTCGGGCGGCAACGCCACGAACGTCAGCGGCATCAACGTCACCCTGCGGTTCGGGGTGAACCCCAGCGGCGCGACGCTGAGCGACACGGCCCGCGCCCTCAGCTTCGGGCTGGTGCAGTTCCAGCCGTCGGTCAGCGCGGCCGGCACGGGCTTCACCATGGTGGCCTCGGCGCCCGGGCTCGGGAACGTGACCTCGGCGCCGTTCAACGTACGCGCCCCCGGTCCCGCCGCGCGCATCCGCTGGCGGACGAAGGCGCCGGCGTCGGGGTTCGCCGGCTTCGGCATCGCCGTGCCGATCGAACTGCTCGACACGGCGGGGGTGCGCTCGACGCTCACGCGGTTCCCGTATGCGGTGAGCATCCTGTCCGGACCAGCGGGTGCCGTCCTGACGGCGCCGGGCGACTCCATCTTCACCGGCGGCGTCGCGAGCGGCGCGGCGGTGCGGGTCCGCACGGCGGGGACCTATCGGTTCGTCGTCTCGGCCGCCGGCCTCGCACCGGACACTTCCGGCCCGTACACCGTCGGCGCCGGCGCCGGCACCCGGCTGCGGGTCCTGTCCCAGCCGACGACCACCGGGGTCGGCTCGCCGATTCCGCCGGTCCAGGTGGCCCTGACCGACTCGCTGGGGAACGTCTCGTTGAACCTCGCCACCGGTGCCTTCGTCGGGAACTCGCTGGCGATCACCGCCTCCGCGACAGCGTCGGGCGGGGCTGCGGCCGCGCTCGGGGGCACGATCAGCGCCATCACGCGGGACGGCATCGCCACCTTCGGCGACCTGTCCATCGCGGCGGCCGGCACCGGCTATCGGCTGCAGTTCGCGTCGGCATCGGTGACCTCGGCGACGTCCGACTCCTTCTCGGTCCGCGTCCCGGGGACCCCGGTGCGCCTGCGGTTCTCGGCGTTGCCGGCCACGATCAACGGCGGGAGTCCGATCAACCCCGCGATCCGCGTCGCGGTGGTGGACTCGGCCGGGACGACGGTCTCCACGCGCACCGACCAGATCACCCTGTCGCTGACGGGGGCCGCGGGCGCCACCCTCGCCGGGACGACGACCGTGACGGCCGCCAACGGGGTCGCGCAGTTCACGGGCGTGACGATCCCGCGCGCCGACACCGGGCTGCGGATCGTGGCGCAGTCGAGCCTGCCGGGGATCGTCGCGGATTCGACCCCCCGGTTCCGGGTGAACGTCGGCCCGGTCTCGCGGCTCCGGTTCCTCGAGGTGCCGGCGACTCTGATCCCGATGGCCCGGATGACGCCGGCGCCGGTCGTCGCAGCCACGGACAGCGGTGGCAACGTGGTGACCACGGCGAGCGACTCGATCGGGCTGACGCCCTTCTCGCCGGGCCCGACCTTCTGGAGCACCTTCGGCCGCACCGGGGTGGCGCTCGTCAACGGCGTGGCGCGCTTCGATTCGCTGCTCGTGTCGGCGTCCCCGGGACAGGAGGTGCGCCTCACGCCGTTCAGTTGGCGGGGCGTCTCCTACGCGCGGCGCGACACGACAGCGGCGGTCACCGCCACCGTCGGCAGCGCGCAGCGGGTGCGCGTCGAGTGGAACGCGGGGAGCCGGATTTCGGCCGGCACGGGCTACCTCCTTTTCGGCAACGTCCTGGATGCCGGCGGCAACCGGGTGACGACAGCCGCCGTTCCGGTGACGCTTGGCATCATCGGTCCGGCGGGCGCGATCGTGGGTGGATCCACCACCACCACGAGCGTCAATGGGGCGTGGCAGCTCTCGCCCGTCGTCCTCACCACCCCGGGCCAGTATCGCTGGGTCATCACCAGCCCCGCGTTGGACGCGGACACGTCGGCGCCCTTCGTCGTGATGGGACCGGCGATGCGGCCGCGCATCATGCAGGCACCGGCCACGGGGGTGCGGAACGGCGCCATGGGTCCGGTGCGGGTGATCCTGCTCGACGCGCTCGGCCAAGGGGTCCGCATGGCGGGGGCGCGGGTTTCGATCGCGCTGTCCGGCGGAGGGGCGCTCGCGGGCCAGACGACGGCGGTCACGTCCATCGGCACCGGTGACACGGCCAGCACCGTCACCTTCACCAACCTCGTGCCGGACGCCGGCGGGGCCCGGCGCCTCGTGGTGACATTGTCCCCCGGGAGCGGCGTGGCGGCGTCGCCGCAGCCGGATTCGGTGCCACTGGCGATCGCCACCTACGGCCCGGCCGCCGCGCTGCAGTTCACGACCCAGCCCTCGACCGTGCTGGCCGGCGGGACGATGGGCAGCAGCCCCGTCGTCGCGGTGCTCGATTCGGTGGGCAACGTCGTGACCGACAGCGTCGCGCGGTCCATCTCGATCTCGCTGCAGCAGGGCGTGCAGCCCGGATTGAACACACCGACGAACGGATCCCTGTTCGGGACGCTCTCGGCGACCCCCGCGCCCGGCACGGGGACGGCCACCTTCGCGAACCTGTCGGTCAACGCCCCAGGGAGCGGCTACGCGCTGGTGGCGACGGCGAACGGGGTGAACGCCGGGCTCTCGGCGTCCTTCAACGTGGTGCAGGCGAGCGATGCGTTTGCGCTCCGGTTCCTCCCGACGACGGTCCCGACGAGCGCGACGGCCGGCGGCGTACTCAGCGGGTCCGGCGGGACGCTGGCGGTCGAGGTGGTCAACTCGTCGAATGCGCGCGTCACGTCCGGCACCGTGCCGATCACGCTGTCGGTGCAGGGGAACGCCGCGCCGTTCGCGGGGACGGTGACGGTCGCGGCGGTCAACGGGGTCGCCACGTTCCCGGCCGCCACGATCCAGCGGGCGGGGGGGCCGTACACGTTGGTCGCCACGAGCCCGGGACTCAACGCCGCCACGTCGGCCAACGCCGTGCCGGTGGAACCGGCCGCCGCCGCCGCGCTGCGCGTGCTCGACTCGCTGCCCACGGTGGTGGCCGGCACGACGTGGCCTTCCCTGCGCGTCGCCATCGTGGACGGCTTCCAGAACATCGTCACCTCGGCCACCTCGGCGGTCACTCTCCGGGGTCGGCAGTCGTTCCCGGGTGACTCGTCGTACCTGACGGCGACCACGGAAACGGCGCTGGACGTGACGGCACCGGTCGTAGTGAACGCCGTCTCGGGCATCGCGACGTTCACGGGGCTCCGGCCGCGCTTCGCGATGCAGCAGAACTTCAACCGATTCTTCTTCGACGCGACGGGCCTGGGGTCGGCGAGCACGCCGCGCTTCGTCGTGCTGGGCGGCGCGCCGGCCGCGGCGCTGATCGGCACGGACTCGTCGTTCAGCGCGCGGTTCGCCAACAACCAGCCCCTCGCCGCCTACCTCTATGTGTTCGATTCGCTTGGCAACTGCGCCTCGTCCGCACCGCCCTCGGTGACGCTCGGCGTGCGGAGGACGAACGGGACGGCCCCGCCGGCCGGGATCGCGCTGTCGGGCTCGTCCACCCAGACCACGACCGGCTGCTTCACGCGGCTCGACGGACGCGCCTTCACCGGCGTGACCGCCGCGGACTCGCTGCAGCTCACCATCACCGCGGCGGGGCTCACCACCCTGTCGGGCAACCGGTCGTTCGCCGTAGTGCCGTTCGGCAACCCGGCGCAATTGAGCCTCCGGCAGGGCCCGTCCAACACGAACCGCGCCACGAACATCACGCCCGCCGTGACGGTCGGGGTGACCGACGCCTTCGGCAACGTGGTGTCGAACCTCACGACCGGGGTGAACGGCCTGACGGGCACGATCACGCTGACGCTGCCGAACGCCACCTCGGTGGGCGGCGCGAGCACCGTGCTGTCGGGGGGCGGTCCGGTGAACCTGGTCAACGGCCTCGCCACCTTCCCGGGGCTGCAGGTCAACAATCCCGGCACCGGCTACCAGCTCCGGGCCGCCGTGACGGCGGGCACCAGCGTGCCCGGGGTCACCGCGGCCATTCTGAGCCTCCTCTTCAACATCCTGTGATGCGCGCGCCGTCGTTCCGGAGGATCGCATGACGACCACCACCCTCGCCTGCCACCGGTGCGGCGCCGCTCACGCGCCCGGCACGCGCTTCTGCTCGAGCTGCGGCACGGACGTCTCGGGGGCGCGGCCCGCCGCCGGCGCCGACGCGGCCACGGCGGTCCTCGAGAAGGACGAGATCCTCCCGATCCTGATGGAGGCGACCCTCGGCGACTACGACATCTACGGCATGCTGGGCAAGGGCGGCATGGCCACGGTGTACCTCGCCCTCGACCTCGCGCTCAACCGCAAGGTCGCGATCAAGGTCATGCACCCGCAGATGCTGATGGGTGACGACGCGATCGCGCGCTTCCGGCGCGAGGCGCAGACCGCCGCGAACCTGCAGCACCCGAACGTGATCCCGATCTACGCCGTCAAGCAGACGCCGAAGATCGTGTTCTTCGTCATGAAGTACATCGAGGGGCGGCCGCTCGACTCCATCATCAAGGACGTCGGACCGCTCCCGGTCGAGATGGCCACCGGCATCCTGTCGCAGGTCTGCAGCGCGCTGCACTACGCGCACAAGCGCGGCATCGTGCACCGCGACATCAAGCCGGCCAACATCATGATCGACGAGGACGGCAACGCGATCGTGACCGACTTCGGCATCGCCAAGGTCTCCGAGGCCAAGGGGCTCACGATGACCGGCGCGACCGTCGGCACGCCGGCGTACATGTCGCCCGAGCAGTACGAAGGGAAGAACATCGCGGGTGGCGCGGACCAGTACTCGCTCGGCGTCGTCGCCTACGAGATGCTGACCGGCCACACGCCGTTCGGCGGCGACTCGATCATGACGATCATGAAGGGGCACCTCATGGAGGCCCCGCCCCCGATCGCCACCGAGCGCGGCGACCTGCCGCCGCAGCTCGCGGCGACCGTCATGCGCATGCTCGAGAAGCGGATCGACGACCGCTTCGCCGACCTCGCGGCGGTGAGCGCGGCGCTGGACGCGAAGGTGCTGCCCGACCACCATCCCGCGCGCACGCAGTTGATCGAGCTCGCGAAGACCGGGGCGATGCTCCGGCCCCGGATGAGCGTGCCCCTCTCGCCGATCCCGCCCGGGAAGCGGCCCGCGTCGTCGGCGCCCACGGTGGAGGCGGCCATCGCCACTGAGCCCGCCGCGAAGCCGGCATCCGCGCCGGCGCCGGCACCCCGGTCGGCACCCCGGTCGGCACTCCGGTCGGCACCCGCGAAGGCGTCGGGCGGCGTCGGGGTGATCGCCGCTGCGGCGCTGGCGCTGGCGGCGGTCGGCGGGGGGGCCTGGTACTTCACGTCCGGGCGCCCCCCCGTCGTCGCGGAGACGGTGCAAGCGCCCGCGGGCGCCCCGGTCGC
>Ga0209985_10000338_pt1 | contig 52336 bp, 45 predicted proteins | sample NOAtaG_FD_187305 | JGI IMG/M metagenome (GOLD analysis project Ga0209985, IMG submission 187305) | Freshwater lake microbial communities from Lake Erie, under a cyanobacterial bloom - NOAA_Erie_Diel6S_1000h metaG (SPAdes) (version 2) | ecosystem: Environmental > Aquatic > Freshwater > Lake ... | reverse complement strand
CAACGACTCGGGCGAGACGGAGGCCCGCTTCTTCGCGCTCCGCCGAGATGGGAGCACGCTCGCCGAGGTGATCGTGGACGGCGCCCCGCACCTCGACCTCGAGGACGCCGCGCTCGAGGCGCGGGACGGCCGCGAGTGGATCTGGCTCGGTGACGTGGGCGACAACGCGGCCCGCGAAGGCGGCACGCCGCGGAGCTCGATCGACGTGGTGCGCGCCGAGGTGCCGGCGCTGCCCGGTACGCCGAGCGCCGAGCCGCTGCACATCGCCGAGCACGAGCGCTTCTCCTTCACCTACCCCGACGCGCCGCACGACTGCGAGGCGCTGATCGTCGATCCGACGAGCGGCGATCTCTACCTGCTCGCCAAGGAGAACTCCGGGCCGCAGGGTGTGTACCGCGCCGCCGCGCCGCACGTCGCAGGGACGCGCCGGGTGCTCGAGCGGGTCGGCGAGATCCTGCCTGCACGCGGGGCACTCGACGGGATCACCGGCGCGGACGCCGACGCCGGCGGGCGCTTCGTGGTGCGCACCTACCGGCGGACGTACCTCTTCGACGGGCCGCCCGGCACGCCCGCCGAGCGCTGGGGCCGCAGCCCGCGCGAGCTGCCGGCGATCCGCGAGACGCAGGGCGAGTCGGTAGGCTTCTTCGCCGACGGCCGCGGGATCGTCACGGTGAGCGAAGGCGCGATGGAGACGATCCACGCGCTCGACGAGACCTGTCCGTGAGCGGGCGTGCGCAGAGACGGCGGGTGGCACTCGCGTTCGCCGGCCTCGTAACGCTCGTCGCGGGTGCGGCGTTCGGCGCGCGCGAGTGGGCCTTCGGTCAGCTCTACGAAGCCCCGAACCGCGGGCGCGCGCCGGGCCCGGGCATGGCGCCGGAGGGCGCGAGCCGGCTCCACGTCGAGCGGGCGGGCGCGACGATCGAGGCGTTCGTGTTCACGCCCACCGCGCCCCGCGCGACGGTGGTGCTCCTGCACGGCCTGCGCGACGAGAAGGCGTCCTACGTCGAGACCGCGCGGGGCTTCGTCGCCGCGGGCCACCGCGTGGTCCTGCCGGACCTGCGCGGACACGGCCACTCCAGCGGCGACTGGCTGGGCTACGGCCTCGACGACGCGGACGACGTGGCGGCGCTGCTCGACGCCATCGACGCACCGCTCGGGCCGGTGGCGGTGGTGGGCGCGAGCTACGGAGGCGCCGCGGCGCTGCGATTGTCGGCCCAGGATCCACGGGTGCGGGCGGTGGCGGCGGTCGCGACCTTTTCGGACGTGCGCGCGGTGCTGCCCGACTACCTGCACCTCCTCGCGCCGCTTCTCCCTGCACCGCCCGAGGTGTTCGTGGACTGGGTGTTCCGGACCGGCCGCGAGCGCACCGGCTACGACCTCGACGCGGTCGACTCGGTGCTGGCGGTGCGAGCGATCCGCGCGCCGATCTTGTTCGTGCACGGCGAGGACGACGTGAACGTGCGCATCGCCCACTCGGAGCGCCTGCTCGCCGCGTGCTGGCCAGGCCGCTGCCGCCTCGAGCGGCGGCCCGGCCGGGATCACGGCAGCATCCTGTCCGACCCTGCGACCTGGGCGACGGTGCGCGCGTTCCTCGACGAGCGCCTCGGGCCGTCCGGCTGACCTGCTAGGCTCCAGCCATGGCCGAGGCCGCCCCCCAGCGCGTGACCGTCGCGGAGTTCCTCCCGCTCATCGCGCACGAGGAGCAGCTCGAGCTGGTCGACGGGGTGGTGGAGCGCCGCGCTGCGCCGGCGTCCGACCACGGAATCCTCCAGTTCCGGCTCGGGGCGATGCTCCACCCCTACCACCGCAAGGCAGGGGGGCCCGGCGGACCCGGCGGCTGGTGGCTGATGTCCGAGGTCGACACCCTCTACCCCCGCACCGAAGAGGTCTTCCGCCACGACGCCCAGGGCTACCGTCGGGATCTGCACCCGCAGAAGCCGAGCGGATTCCCCTGCTCGGTCGTACCGGAGTGGGTCTGCGAGATCCTCTCGCCGGGCAGCGCCCGCATCGACTGGATGAAGAAGCAGCGCACCCTGCACGCGCACGGGGTGCCGCACTACTGGGTGATCGATCCCGCCGCGGGCCTCCTGACCGTGCTGCGCCACACGCCCGGCGGCTACGTGGTGGCGCTCACCGCGGGCCCCGGCGACGTCGTTCGCGCCGAGCCCTTCGACGGAATCGAGCTCTCGATCTCCGAGCTGCTCGGCGAGGACTGAGGCCCCGAGCGGACTCAGAGCAGGACGTCGCCGTCGAGGTCCACGACTTCCTGCGCCACGACGCTGCGGGTCTCCTCGTCGCGCTGCGTCGCGAGCTGGTAGAGCTCGCCGAGCAGGGCGGGGTGCTCCTTGATCGCGTCCTCGAAGGCCTTGCGGCTCAGGCCGAGCGCGACGGTCGGGTGCGTGGCGGTCACGGTCGCGGACGCGGGCCGGCGCAGGACCACGCCGATCTCTCCGACGACGTCGCCCGGGCCGAGGTCCGCCAGGACGAGCATCTCGTCGCCCTCTGCCTTCGCGACCCGCACGTGACCGCTCGCGATGAGGAAGAGCGTGTCGACCTCGGCCCCTTCCTGCACCAGCACGTCGCCCGGCTCGAAGGCCGCCGTCGAGAACCGGGACATGAACGCCTCGCGCTGCGCCGCGGGTGCCGCCCGCAGGACCGCGCTCGTCCGCACCAGGTTCGCGACCATGCGCGCCCGGCAGAAGCTCGCGAGTTCGAGACCCAGCGCGGGCTCGTCCTTCGCGAGCGCCTCGAGATCGCTGCGCTTCATGACCAGAAGGCGCGTCGCCTCCTGCGCGTGCACCGACGCGGCCCGCGGCGCGTCCGAGACGAGGGCCATCTCACCGAAGATCGCGCCCGGCCCGAGCACAGCGAGCACCGTCGCTCCGTCCGCTGACGGACGCTCGGCGCGAAGCGTGCCCCGCACCACGACGTAGGCCTCCTTGCCCTCCTCGCCCTGCGCGATGACCTGCGCTCCACCCGCGAGCTCGCGCACCTCGACGACCCCGAGGAGGCGCTCGAGCGCACGCGGAGGCAGCGCGGAGAAGAGCGGCAGCGCCGGCACCGAGCCGGCCTCGACCGGATCCTCCCACGCGCCGAAGCCCTCGAGGGCCTGCTCGGCCCGGTCGAGGAGCGCGGCTCCTCCGAGCTTGCCGATGGCTCCGAGCTCCGGCGCGAGCGGCAACGCAGGCGGCGCCGGCGAGACGTCGGCGAGCCGCTTGCTGCCCTGCCCGTAGGCGGCGGCGAGCTCGTGCACGAGGGACTTCGCGTCCTTGCCGGCGAGGCGCGCCGCGGCCACCGCCTGCGGCAAATCACCCCGCCGGGACCACGCCCCGACGAGCTTCGACAGATGCTTCTTCCTCGGTCGCGCGCGGCCGAGCTGGTCGAGCGTCCGAATCAGCAGGGTCACCGCGCCGAGCTGCGCAGGGTCGGCCTCGACGAGCGCGATGGCCATCCGGAGCCCGGGCTCGGTGCGCTCTTGGAAGATGGCGTCCCAGGCCTGATCGAGGAGCGATGCGGTCATGACGCGCGGAGCGTACCACCGCGGCAGTTCACTCGTCGTCGTCGTCGTGGCCGCCCTTGTCGAGGGCCTCACCGACGATGTCGGCGGTGAAGGCGACGAGCGGCATCAGCTTCGCGTAGTCCATGCGCGTCGGACCGATGATCCCCACCGAGCCGGCCTGCACGCCGCCGGTGCGGTAGTCGGCGGAGATCATCCCGACGTCGGGCACCTGCGCGAGGTTCGTCTCCGAGCCGACGAGCACCTGCACACCGCCCGATGTCATGGTGCGCTCGAGCAGTTCGAGGAGCTGCTCCTTGTCCTCGAAGGCGCGGACGAAGCCGCGGATCTTCTCGGGATCGGAGAACTCAGGGCGATCGAAGAGGCGGCCCTGGCCTTCGATGATCACGTCCCGCGCATCGGCGCTGCGCGAGACGCCGTCGAGCAGCTCCTTGGCCCGCCGCTTGAGCGCATCGTATTCGCCGCGCTCGGACTGCATCCGCGCGACGAGCTGGGCCCGCGCATCGGTGAGCGTGCGGCCGGCCACGACCTCGGCGAGGAGATGGTGGATGCGCTCGAGCTCGACGTCGCTCGGGGTCGCGGCCAGCTCGACGATGCGGTTCTCCACCGAGCCGCTCTTGGTGACGATCACCGCGACCAGCGTGCGGTCGCGGATGGGCATGAAGCGCAGCTCGCGGATCGGCTCGACGTCGGTGCGTGGACGGGTGACGAGCGCAGCCGCGCCGGTGAGCTGCGCGAGCACCCTTCCCGCTTCGCGGACCACATCGTCGACGCCAGGCCGGAGCTGGCGCATGCGCTCGACGATCGCCTGCCGGTCCTCGACCGCGACCTCGCGGAGCTGAGCGAGCGCGTCGATGAAGATGCGAAAGCCGAGCTCGGAGGGGACGCGGCCGGCACTGGTGTGCGGCTGCAGCAGGCACCCCGCTTCTTCGAGGTCCGCCAGCTCGTTGCGGATCGTGGCGGGCGAGAGGTTCAGGCCGTAGCGCTTGGAGAGCGTGCGCGAGCCGACCGGCTCGCCGGTCGCGATGTACTCGCTCACGACCGCCGAGAGGATGCGGCGTGCGCGGTAGCCGAGCGGCGGGGTTCTCGCGGGGGTCGATGCCATCGAACCTGCGGAAATTACGGCCGGATCGGCCGAGCAAGTCAAGCTGCCGGCGTGCGCCTCAGTGGAGGTGCTCGGCGATCGCCTGCGCGACGCCGTCCGCGAGGGTGCGCGCGGGCCCGTGCCGGCCCGCGACGCCGTTCGTGAGCACGCTGAACGCGACGGTCCTGCCGGGCTCCGGACCGAGCACGTAGCCGGAGAGCGCGATGGCGTCGTTGAGCGTTCCGGTCTTGGCGCGCACGATGCGCGGCGCGGGCAGATCGCGCAGTCGACCCTCGAGCGTCCCGTCGACGCCGGCGACCGCGAGATGCGCGACGAACTCGTCGCGGAGCGCCGGGCTCTGGTATGCCCGGCAGAGGAGCCGCACGAGGTGCGAGGAAGCGATGCGATTGCCGCGGAAGAGGCCCGAGCCGTTCACGACCTCGAACGAGCCGGCAGGGACGCCCGCGCGCACGAGCGCCTCGCTCACGACCGCCGCGCTGCTCTCGACGGTGCCGGGGGTGCGGCGCTCGGCGCCGAGGACGCGGAACACCATCTCGGCGACGTAGTTGTCGCTGTCCTTCCCCATCGCATCGAGCAGGTGCGAGAGGGGCGCGGAACGGCGCGAAGCCAGGAGCGGGCGCCCCTCGGCCCGGCCGAGTCGGACGCCTTCACCGACGCGGATGCCGACCGCCTCGAGCGCCTCGCGCAGGACGTGCCCGGTCCAGTAGAGCGGGTGCTCGATGCGCCGGCGGTAGGAGAGCGGCGCGGCGCCGAGCGGGATGGTGCCGCGCAGCGTCAGGCGCATGTGCTCGCCGTCCGCCCGCTGGTCGGCGATGACGTTCGGCGCCCCACCCTCGCTCGTCGTGAGCTGATGATCGAGGACGAAGTAGTCGGCGCCGTCGAGGTCGATGCGCGCCGGGCTTCCGACCGCGTCGCCCGGCCGGATCCGCAGGACGTACGCCGCGGCGTCGATCGACACCGCACCGGTCGCGGCGCGGAAGGGCGCGACCTCTCCAGGCTGTTGATCGAACGCGGGCGGCAGGAGCTGATCGTCGAAATAGCCGGCATCGACGATCACCGTGTCGACACGGCGCACGCCGCGGTCCTCGAGCTGCAGCGCGAGGTCGACGAGGCCCTCGCGGCGCAGCGAAGGATCGCCGAGGCCGCGGAGCGCGAGCCCCCCGACGACCGCGTCGCCCTCGATGCGGCCGTAGAGGCCGGTGAGCATCCGGTGCTCGGCGCCGAGGGTCTCGAGCGCGACCGCCGCGGTGACGATCTTCATGTTCGAGGCCGGATTCAGCGCGAGGTCGGGCTGGTGGGAGAAGAGCACCGCCCCCGTCGCGGCGTCGGCGACGGTGATCGACACGGACTCGCCGAGCGCGGCCTCGGCGACGAGCGCGCGGAGGCGCGCATCGAGCGCAGCGGCGTCCTGGGCCCGCGAGCCGTTCGAGGCGAGCAACGCGACGAACGTCGCGGCGGCGACCGCGGTGAGCCGGGGCGCGGACCGATGGGACGAGGCACGCATGCGGTCGGCCTTACCACGAGGGCGGCGATCACGGCGCTCACGCTCGGCCTGCTCGCGTGCACGGGCGCCCCGGCGGCCTCGGCCACACCGGCGATCGAAGTGCTGCTCCCGACCGAGCCGCTCGAGATCGATCCACGCTTCGTGTTCGACGCGCAGGGCCTCCGGCTCTCGCGCCTGCTCTTCTCGGGGCTGGTCACCATCGACCCCCACACCCTCGACGTCGTTCCCTCGCTCGCCGAGCGGATCGACGTCGACGCTGCCGGCACCCGCGTCACGGCCCACCTCCGCGAGGGACTGACCTTCTCCGACGGCAGCGCGCTCGATGCAGACGACGTGCGCGCGACCTACGAGAGCGTCGTCGACCCCGCGCTCGGCTCGCGCTACCGCGAGACATACCGGCGGATCGCCCGCATCGAGACCCCTGACCCGAGGACCGTGGTGTTCGTCCTCGACGGTCCGCACGCGCCGTTCCTCACCGATCTCGAGCTGCCGATCGTGCGGGCCGAAGACCGCGCCGTGCATCTCCGGGCGGAGCCAACGGCCCCCGCCGCGGCGCTCGCCACCTCCGGCCCATGCCGGCTCGTGCGGCGCACCGAGCGCTCGTGGTACCTCGCCGCGCGGACCGAGCACCCGAGCGCGCCGGCGGAGGGGGAGCTCGCCTTCACCGTGGTCCGGGACGAGAGCACCCGCGCGCTGCGCCTGCTCGGCGACGGTGCCGACGTCGTGCCGTTCGCGATCGCCCCCCTGCTCGTGCCTGCCTTCGAGGCCGACCCGCGCTTCGAGGTGCGCTCCGCGCCGGGGCCGGGCACCGCCTACCTCGCGATGCAGACCGAGACACTCGCCGATCCTCGGGTGCGGCGCGCACTCGCCCACGCCCTCGATCGCGGCGCGATCCTGGCGAGCAAGTTCGGGGCGCGGGCCGAGCTCGCGAGCGGCTTTCTGCCGACGGCCCACTGGGCGCACGTGCCGCTCACGGTGCCGGGCTTCGATCCCGACGCAGCGCGGCATCTGCTCGACGACGCGGGGCTCGTCGATCCCCCGGGCGAGGCGCCGCGCCTGCGGCTCGTGATGCGGACGAGCAGCGACCGCACGCGGGTCGCGATCGCCCGCGCGATGGCCGCGATGTGGCGGCACGTCGGCGTGGAGGTCGAGGTCCGGCCGAGCGAGACGGCGGTCCTCCTCGCCGACCTCGACGCGGGCCGCTTCGACCTCGCGCTCCTGACCCTGCCCGAGGTCTTGGAGCCGCACGTGCTGCACTGGTTCTTCGCCAGCGCGCGGACTCCGGGCGGGCCGCCGAACCGCTTTCGCTGGGCGAACGCCGACTTCGACGCTGCGCTCGAGAACGGCCGGGCGAGCGTCGAGCGCGCAGAGCGACGAGAAGCCTACCGGGCCGCGCAAGAGCTGCTCGCCCGCGAGCTGCCTGCGCTGCCCCTCTGGCACGAGCACGCGGTCGTCGTGGCCCGCCGCGGGCTCGATCTCGCCGCGCCCCACGATGGCCGCTTGGGCTTCCTCGTGCCGCCGCGTACGGCAGGAGCGGACGCAGCGCCGAGGCCCGCGCGCTCAGCCGAGCCAGCGCCATAGCGCGCCGCTCTCTTTCGTCGCGTAACCAAGCGCATCGAGGGCCAGCGCGAGCGTGGCGAAGAGCGGGACGGTCGCATCGATCCGGCTGGCCAGGACGGCGCGGAGCTCTGCATCGGGCGTGGCGACCGCGAACTTCGCGCCGACCATGCGGGCGTGCTCACCGACCTGCAGCGCGGCGCGGAGGGTCACCTCGTCGATGCCGGGCGCGCGGGCGCGAACCCAGAGCACGCAGGCCTTCGCATCGAGGCGCAGGAGGGCTCGGCCGACCCCATCCGCGGCCGCGCTCGCGCGGGCCTCGTCGGCGAGCGGAGGAAGCAGCGCGAGCACGGCGCCCGCGCCGAGCGGGAGCGCCTCGGAGCGGTCCGCGAGGCGGTCCTCGATCTCCGCTTCGACCGCCTCCCGCACGCCGGACGCGTAGCCGTCGAGGAACGCGAGCCGCAGGCACGCCGCGCCCCACTGGCGATCGCAGGCGGCCGAGAGCGGCCGATCCCGCTCGAGCGTGTCGAGCAGGACGAGCGCGACGCCCGCACCCGCGCCGACGATGGCGAGGCGGCGTCCGAGCAACGCGGCGAGGGCGAGGGCCTCGCCCCGGTCCACCTCCGACGCGTCCGGGGCCGACGCGGCCGCGAGCGCGTCGAGCACGACCGCGCCCTCCTCGGCCAGCGCATCGGGCTCGCGTGCGCCGTGCGCGCGAAGCGACGCCGCGAGCGCCGCCCGGGCCGACGCGAGGGCCTCCTCCGAGAGTCCGCGGTTCACCGCACGATCGTAGCGAGGGACGGCACGACGCAGCAAAGAAGGCGCCGTGCCTGCCCGCTTCTTTGCCCCGAGCGGCGCGAGCGAGGGACGATCTCTCGGTGCGACATCCTCCCCTATGGCCACTCAGCCTGGTCCTCCTCCTCCAGGTTCTCGCGACGCCGGGCGGCGCGCAGCTCGACCCCGCGCGGCTGGCCCTCGCGGCCGAGGACGTCGAGGACGGACTGCCGGAAGACGCGACCGACGACTGCGGCACGAGCGTGGGCACCGGCCGGGAGGAGCTCCCGCGCGATGCCGCTTGCGTCGAAGACCTGCGCGCGCGCGGCGTGATGAGCGCCGAGGCGAACGCCCGCGGCGTGCGCACCCCGCTGCTCGTCTCGGAGGTGCTCGGCGTGGCCGTCCGGCCTCGGGGCGGGCACGCGACCGAGCACGACGTGGCCGACTGCACGCTGATCGCTGCGCTCGCGCGTTGGGCGAGCGCCCTTCGCGCAAACGGGATCCGGGTGCTCGAACACATGTCGATGTACCGCGACCGGGCGCGCGTACGCGGCACCGGGCGGCCCTCGGGCCACGCCTCGGCGATGGCCATCGACGTGTCGCACTTCGGCTTCGAGGACGGCACCCTGTTCTCGGTCGAAGACGACTGGGAGAACGCCAGGCGCGGAGAGTCTCCGTGCGAGAGCCACGAGGGCGAGTCCGAGCCCCAGCGGAGGGTCCGGCGCGTGGTCTGCGAGGCTTCGACCTCCGGGCTCTTTCAGGTCGTCCTCACCCCGCACCACGACGCTGCGCACCGCAACCACGTGCACCTCGAGGTGCGCCCCGACGTGACCTGGCGGGTGCTCGAGTAGCCGCGTCGGTCCGTCGTTCAGTGCGTGAGCTGCTCGCGGAGCGCGCGAAGGATCACCGCCCGCCAGTCGCGCCAGGCGTGCACGCCCTCGTACTCGAGCGACGTGTGCGGAATGCCGTGCTCGCTCATGTGTGCGTGGAGCGCGCGGCTACCGTCCCGCACCTCGCCCCGGTCGCGGCTGCCCCACGCGAGGAAGATGCGGAGGCCGGAAACGTCGGTCGGTGATCGCCAGCGGAGGAAGGGATCGTCCCGCTCGACCCGGCTCCGCGGCGTCGGCGGACCGAATACGTGGTAGGTGGGGATGAAGATCTGAAAGAGGCGCTCGTCGACGAACGCCAGCCTTCGCTCCGTGTCGAGCGCCGGCCCGGAGATCGCGGTGAGCGTGGAGAAGAGCTCGGGGTGGTGCACGGCGAAGCGCATCGCCCCCTCGGCGCCCATCGACACGCCCATCACGTGGCACCCCTCGGGGCAGGGCCGGGTGTGGTAGTCGCGCGCGAGCGCCGGAAGCACTTCGCGGAGCACGAAGTCCTCGTAGCGGCGCGAGCCGTCGTACCAGTTCGCCCAGAAGCCGAGGTCGCCCTCGGGCAGCACGATCACCGCGCGTGGAAGCTCGCCGCTCGCCCATCCGGCGCGCACGTCGAGGCCGAGGCCCGCGCGATCCCACGCATCGGGTCCGTCGCCCCCGCCGTGCAGGAACACGACCAGCGGCAGCGCTTCGTCCGGGCGGAGGTCGTCCGGCGCGAGGACGGCGTACTCCATCCAGACCCCGCGCATCGCCGGGCTCGGCGTGCGCTCGTAGGAGAACGCGCGCGGAAACGAGGCGCATCCGGCGAGTAGCAGCGAGGCGACGAAGAGACGCATCGGGCGGAGAGAATCGGGCCGGCCGACCCCCGTCGCAAGCGGGCTCGCGCCGGGCCGTCCCCAAGGAGCCTCACGAACCGGCCGCCCGCTTGCCCCGGGCTCTGCTAGGACCCGTCCCATGGATTTCACGCCCGACGAGACCCAGGCCCTCGTGCAGAAGACCGCCCGCGATCTGGCCGAGCGCGAGCTCGCCCCGCGCGCGGCGAAGATCGACCAGGACGGACGCATCCCCGCCGAGGTGCTGCGGGCCCTCGCGGACGCGGGGCTCTTCGGGGTGAACGTCGACGAGGCCCTCGGCGGCGCCGGCGCGGGCGTGGTCGCCTACAGCCTCGCGATGACCGAGATCGCCAAGGGCTGCGCCTCGACGGCGGTGACGATGGCGGTGACGAACATGGTGAACGAGGTCGTCGCGGCCTTCGGCACCGACGCGCAGCGTACGAGTTACTGCCCTCGGCTATGCGACGGTCGGCTCGTCGCCGGGAGCTTCGCGCTCTCGGAGCCCGAGGCCGGCAGCGACCCGGGCGCGATGCGGACCACCGCGCGGCGCGACGGAGAACACTACGTCCTCGACGGCTCCAAGCAGTGGATCACCAGCGGCGACTTCGCCGGTGTCTTCGTGGTGTGGGCCCGCACCGGTGGGCCGGGCACCCGGGGCCTCAGCGCGTTCCTCGTCGATGCCGGCACGCCGGGCCTCGTCGTCGGACACCACGAGAAGAAGATGGGCCTTCGCGGCTCGAGCACGACCGCCCTTCACTTCGAGGGCTGCCGCGTGCCCGCGAGCGCCCTCCTCGGCGAGCTCGGCGGCGGCTTCAAGATCGCGATGATGGCCCTCGACGGCGGCCGGATCGGCATCGCCTCGCAGGCCCTCGGCATCGGAGAGGCCGCGCTCGATGCCGCGACCTCCTACGCGAAGGAGCGCAAGACGTTCGGCAAGCCGATCGCCGAGCATCAGGCGATCCAGTGGATGCTCGCCGACAGCCGCACCGAGCTCGACGCGGCACGGCTGCTCGCGCTGCGGGCGGCATCGCTGAAGCAGGCTGGACGCCCCTTCTCGCAGGAAGCCGCGATGGCGAAGCTCTACGCCTCGGAGGCCGCGGGACGGGTCTGCGACCGCGCGCTGCAGGTCCACGGCGGCTACGGCTACGTCCAGGAGTACGATGTCGAGCGGCACTACCGCGACGTGCGCGTGTCCCGCATCTACGAAGGCACGAGCGAGATCCAGCGGCTCGTGATCAGCCGCGGCGTGCTCGGCTGAGGGACCCAAGCGGTCAGCTCGCGCGGGCGCGGCGGGCCTGCTGCAGCAACGCGCCCGGCTCCTCGATGCCCCGCTCGAGCCGCCCTGCGGCGCCGATCTCCACCGGCCCCGCGTGCCGCTCGAGACGCTCGCGGAGCCGGGCGACGACCGCCGCGGCCGCCGCCTCGGTGGTCTCGGGCAGAATCGCGACGAGTTCGTCCGCGCTGGCGCGGAAGAGGTGGTCGATGCCGCGCACGCAGGTCCGAGCCCGGGCGACGAGCTCGGACGCTTGGGCTTCGACGCGGAGGGCCACGCCGTGCTCCCTGCCCTCTCCCGAGCGCCGGAGCCCGGGCAGCACGATCGACACGCAGGCGAGCGCGTGCCCGAAGCGCACCGCGCGCTGCATCTCGTAGGCGAGGGTGATGGGCAGCTGGCTGGGCGACCCCGCGCTGCTGCCCGCCTCCTCGGGCTCGGAGAGCCGCTCGAGCAGCGCGCGCCGCAGCGTGTTGCGCACCCGCGCGTGGATCTCGAAGACGCGGTACGGGCGCGGCAAGTAGTCCTCGGCGCCGAGCTCGAGGCTCGCGCGGCGCGCCTCCTCGTCACCGGTGCCGGTCGTGACGAGAACGGGGATCGTCGAGAGGTCGCGATCGCTCTTCAGTGCACGAAGGACCTCGAGGCCTCCCGAGGCTCCGACGCTCCCGGGCAAGGCCACGTCGACGAGCACGAGGTCGGGGCGGCGACGGCTCACCGACGCGAGGGCTCCCGAGCGCTCCGAGGCGGTCTGCACGAGGTAGCCGGCCGCTTCGCAGACTTCCTGCAGCATGGCGAGGTTGCGCGGGTCGGACTCCGCGATGAGGACGACGGTGCCCACGCGCTCAGCCCCCAGCCCCGCCGCCAAGCGTGTCCTCGTCCGCCTCGGCCCGGTCGCCCTCCTCGAGACCGTAGGCCTGGACCTTCCGGATGAGGTTGCGCCGGCTGATGCCGAGCGCGTCCGCAGCCTTGGTCTTGTTGCCCTTCGCCTTGCGCAGCTCCTCGCCGATCATGCGCCGCTCGAGGGCCTCGACGGCCTCGGGCATCGAGCCGAGGGGGACGAACGCGGCGGGTGCGGGAGGCTGTGCGGCCGGCGGCGGCGAAGCTGGCGGCGGCGAGAGAGGTGTGGCCACCGGGGGCGGCTCGACCGATGCCCGACGCCGGGCGATCGCCGGGCTGAGCTGATCCTCGTCGATGACCCCATCCTCGCCCGAGAGGACCCAGAGCCGCTCCATCTCGTTCTCGAGCTCGCGCACGTTTCCCGGCCAGGCATGGGCCATGAGCCGCTCGAGGGTGCGGGGCGTGATCACCTTGCTGCGCTTCTCGCGCTTCTCGAGCTTCGCGAGGAAGTGCTGGACGAGGACGGGGATGTCGTCCCGGCGCTCGCGGAGGGGCGGCACCCGAAGCGAGACGACGTGCAGCCGGTAAAAGAGGTCTTCGCGAAACGTGCCCGCCTTCACCATCGCGGTGAGGTCGCGGTTGGTGGCGGCGACGATGCGCACGTCCACCTTCTTCGACTCGGTCCCGCCGACCGGCATGAAGGTGCCCTCCTGCAGAACGCGCAGGAGCTTGACCTGCAGCGCCGGCGACATGTCGCCGACCTCGTCCATGAAGAACGTGCCGCCGTCCGCGCTCTCGAAGAGCCCCGGTTTGTCGACGACCGCGCCGGTGAAGGCGCCGCGCCGGTGACCGAACATCTCGCTCTCGAGGAGGTTGTCGTTGAACGCGCTGCAGTTCGTGGCGACGAACTGCTTGGCGGCGCGGCGACTCGCGAGGTGGATGCCGCGCGCGACGAGCTCTTTGCCGGTGCCGTTCTCGCCGAGGACGAGCACGGTGGCGTCGCTCCGCTGCACCCGCTCGAGCATCTTGAAGAGGGCGAGCATCTGGGTGCTCTGGCCGATGATCGTGGGGTGCGGCCGGGGCGGCTCGGGCAGGATCCGGGCGGCTGCGAGGGTGTGCTCGATCTCGCGGCGGGCGGCGCCGAGCCCGCGCTCGAGGAGCCTGGAGGCGAGCTCCTCGGAAGGCAGGTCCCCCTCGACCTCGAGTCCGACCCGCACCGTCCCGATGTGGGTGGAGGTCCGCAGGCTCTTCGGGGCGTCGTCGCTCATCCGGGGCGCGGGATCTAGCACGCGGCTCCGGCTTGTCGGCCGCCGACCCCGGCGGGCGGCACATGCGCCTCCCTCGTGAGTTTCCGCAGGAGTCCGTCGCCATCGTGACGGCGGGGCTTGGCCGCTCGTGCAGGGGCTGACACCGTTCGGTCGCCGCGGCTGCAATGCGCGCCCCGCTTCCTGGGCGTGTCCTTTGCACGGCGGCCCGAGCCCCGATGATGCCCGACCTGCGCAGGTACTCGACGCTGCTCCCCGCCGCACTTCTCGCGACCGCCTGCGCCGCCGAGGGCGGTCCGGTGGCCTACGAGGCCCCCATCGTCGGAGGCACGCCCGGGGGCGATCCGGCGGTCGTCTGGATCTACAACAGCTCGAGCGGTGGACTCTGCTCCGGCACGCTCATCGAGCCGCGCGTCGTGCTCACCGCCAAGCACTGCGTGCAGGAGCCGGGCGCAGACGGACCGGTGCCCGCGACGTCGATCGTCGTCGGCACGGGCGACCGCTCGGGCGCCGGCACGGTGCTCCGCGCCCAGACCATCTACACCACGCCGGGTCCATGGTTCGAGGGTGGCGCAGGCGGACTGAGTGGCGAGCTCGTGGGCGTCGACGTCGCAGCCGTCGTGCTCCGCAGCGGCGTGACGGACATCGAGCCGATCCCGATCCGCCTCACCCCTCCCGCGGACCTCGTCGGCGACACCTTCACCGCCTGCGGCTTCGGACAGACGCCCTCGGGCGGCGCGGGCCGGAAGTTCACCGTCGAAGGGCGCGTGCTGAGCGTGACGAACGCCGCAGGCTACGAGGACGCGCTCCTCTACGTCGGGCCCGTCACCTGCCAGGGTGACTCGGGCGGCCCGATGATCACGGCGGACCGAGAGGTCGCGGGCGTGGTGAGCTTCGGAGCCGGCGGCTGCGGCAGCGGCTACGGGGCCTACAACGCCATCTATCCCTTCATCGACGACGTCATCCAGCCGGCGATCGAGGAGGGCGGAGGGTGCGTGAACGACGGCGCCGAGAGCTGCGACGGCCGCGACAACGACTGCAACGGCGAGGTCGACGAGACCTGCACCCCCCTCGGCGAGCCGTGCGCGAGCGACGACGAGTGCGTCGGCAACACCTGCCGGGCGACCGTCGCGGGCATGCGCTGCACCGCCCCGTGCGATGCGCGTCGTCCCGATCTCGGCTGCGAAGAGGGCCTCTTCTGCGCATCGAACGACGGCTGCTCCGGCTACTGCGTGCCGCGCGACGGGGACGCGACGCTGCCCCTCGGGGCGGCGTGCACCCGCTCGGCCGAGTGCGGCTCGCTGTTCTGCACCGACCCGGGCGATGGACGCCGTCGCTGCCTGACCCCGTGCCGCGGCGACGACGGCGCGTGCAACGCCGGCGAGGCCTGCGCGGCGCCAGCTGGCGCTTGCGGCGGCTGCGTCGACGAGCGCATCCTCGCGAGCACCCGCGGCCTCGGCGAGAACTGCGAGGCCGATGGCAACTGCTACTCGGGCCTCTGCTATGCCGACGGTCCGCGCCGGTACTGCTCGCGCAACTGCACCCGGGACGCCGACTGCAGCGCGGGCTTCCACTGCCGGGGCGACGTCTGCGCCTCCGGGCCGCGCGGGGTCACCCCGGACCCCTGCGTCGACAACGCCGACTGCGCCGCCGAGCATGTCTGCGCCGCGCGCGGCGAAGACCGCTGGTGCACGCGCCTCGGATGCACCAGCGACATGGACTGCCCCGCCGGTACCACTTGCCTCGACGTCGGCAGCACGCGGCTCTGCGCGCCGAGCCTCGCGCTCGCCGGGGACTCCTGCACCGGCGACGACGAGTGCATCTCGGGCCTCTGCCGGGCGGTCGAGGGCTCGCCCGCGAGCGTCTGCACCCGCGCCTGCGGCCTCGGCAATGCCTGCCCGACCGGCCTCGAGTGCCGCACCGAGACGAGCGGCGAGGCGTTCTGCGCCCGCCCGATCCCGCGCGCGAGCGGGGGATGCCGGGCAGGACGCGCCGGCTCGGCGGCACCCGCGGCGATCCTCGCGCTCCTCGGTCTGTTTCTGACGCGGCGCCGCGCCGCCTCGCGTTTCCCGCTCCGGAGGTCCTGATGTTCGCCCGCGCCCGTCGTCTGCTGCTCCTCGCGCTCGGCGCGTCCCTCTTTGCATCGGCCTGCGCCGCGGAGCCGGCTGGCCGCGACGAGTCCATCGTCGGCGGCTCGATCGAGCGCGGCTACCCGGCGGTCTACTTCATGTACCGCTTGGATGGCGCGGCGTGCACGGCAGCGCTGATCTCGCCGCGGGTGGTGCTCACGGCGCGGCACTGCGTGGTCGACAGCAGCGACCGCCCGGCCTCCGCGAGCCTGTTCCGCCTGTACGCCGGCACCGACTCGCGCAGCTTCTACGCCGAGTACCGCGTCTCGCGCGTCGAAATCGTGCCGGGCTCGACGGGCAGCGACACGAACCGCGGCCGCGCGACCGACATCGCGCTGCTCGTGCTGAGCTCACCGGCCAGCGAGACCCCGTACGAGCTCGCGCGCTCGACCGACGGCGACAACCTCCTCGGGGAGAGCTCCACCTCGGTCGGCTTCGGCCAGACCCCGAGCGGGGTGTCGGGCGTGAAGTACCGCGTGGCCTCGATGGTCACGGGGTACGACTTCGGCTTCATCTTCGTCGCGCCCGCGGTCTGCCAGGGCGACAGCGGCGGCCCGCTGATCGGCCCCGACAACCTCATCTACGGCGTCGCCTCGTTCATCTTCAGCCCCGACGGCATGAGCGCGCCGCGCTGCGGCACCGCGCCGGGCGCCTACAACGAGGTGGCCCAGCACCTCGACTGGATCGACTCGATCCTCGAGTCGGTCGGCGACCGCTGCACGCCCGATCCCGAGGTCTGTGACGGCCTCGACAACGACTGCAACGGCTCGGTCGACGAGGGCTGCATCGCGCTCGGCGAGCCGTGCGAGACCTCCGAGCTCTGCGTCGGCGGCCTCTGCGCAGACACGCCTGCGGGCCGTATCTGCACGTCGGCCTGCGACCCGCTCCGCCCGACCCTGGGCTGCAGCCCCGGCTACTACTGCGCGCCGAACGGCTGCGAGGGCGTGTGCACGCCGGGTGCGCTCGGCACCACGGGTGTCGGCTCGGCGTGCGTCGCAGACGTGGAGTGCGCCTCCGGGCTCTGCCGCGATCCTGGCGATGGCCGGCGGCGCTGCCTCGACCCGTGCCGCGTCGACGACAACAACTGCCTCTCGGGCGAGGTCTGCGTGCCGATCGGCAGCGAGTGCGGCGGCTGTGTGGAGGCCGCGATCGTCGCAGGCCCGCGCGGCATCGGCGAGCCCTGCGGCAGCGACGCCGAGTGCCGCTCGGGGAGCTGCGGCGTGCACGCGGGGATGGGCGAGTGCGGTGTGCCGTGCGGCGACTTCGACGCCTGCGGCACGGGTCTCGTCTGCCGCGACGACGTCTGCGTCACCGACCGCCGGGCGCCGGTGGGCGGCCCCTGCCTCGACAACGCGGACTGCCAGACCGGCGTGTGCGCGCGCCAGGGCGACCGAGCGTGGTGCACGGCACCGTGCAGCGGCCCGGAGGGCTGCCCGATCGGCATGCTCTGCGACCCGGCCGTGATGGTCTGCGCGCCGGATCGCGGCCTCGACGGCGAGGGCTGCGCGGGCCCCGAGGACTGCATCTCGGGGCTCTGCGGCAGCGTCGGCGGCAGCAACGTCTGCCTCAGCTTCTGCGACCGCGACACCCCGTGCGGGGCGGGCTACGCCTGCCGGCGGGTCGCGGGCGGCGCTGGCGCGGTGTGCGTGGCGGCGAGCGGCGGCGGCTGCTCGGCGAGCCCAGGCGCGTTCGGCCCGCGCTCTCCGCGGGGCATGGCGCTCTTGCTCGCGGTGCTCGGCGCCGCCGTGGCCCTCCGCCGCGCCCGGCGCTGACCCGGACGGGCGTCGCGCGGCCCCGCCGGCGCCCGTTTGTTCAATCCATACCAGCACTTCCAAAATTGTTTGCCGAAAACTGGATGTCTGTTCAGGGCTGAACGTAAGGTCCTGGTCATGCACCTCGCCCGCACCCAGTCCCAGCTCCTCCGCACCCTCCTCGAGCTCGCCCGCGCCGACGTCCCCGCGACGGTCCGGCGCCTCGCCGCCGAGATCGGGCGCACGCCCGCCGACATCGAGCGGGACCTCGCGCTCCTGTCGCGCCGCGGCCTCGTCGACGCGGGCCGCGTGCGGCTCACCTTCGTCGGCCTGATGCATGCCGCGAGCGGGAGCGCGCTCGCCGCGCCGGACGAGCGTCGCCACGCCGCCTGAACGACGCGGAGCCTTGTCCGCCTCGGGGCGCTCTGCCAAAAGGGCGCGCGCATGGCCACCGATCCCACCCAGCAGGTCGATCAGGCGTTCCTCACCGCCGTCCGCGCCGCCGTCCCCGGACCGCACGACGGAACCGAGCGCATCCAGCCTGGGCGGCCGCTCAGCCGGGCCCGCGCGCTCGAGCTCTTCGAGAGCCAGATCGCCAGCCGCCACCTCGACCTCGCGGCGCGCTGGCTCCGGGGCCGCGGCAAGGGCTTCTACACGATCGGCAGCTCCGGCCACGAGGGCAACGCCTGCGTCGCAGCGGCCCTCCGCCCCACCGACCCGGCGCTGCTCCACTACCGCTCAGGCGGCTTCTACGTGGAGCGGGCGCGGCAGGTCCCGGGACACGACGCGATCCGCGACGTCATGCTCGGCGTCTGCGCCGCCACCGAGGAGCCCATCGCCGGCGGCCGCCACAAGGTCTTCGGCCACAAGGACCTCGCGGTCATCCCGCAGACGAGCACGATCGCCTCGCACCTGCCGCGCGCGGTCGGCGTCGCCTTCGCCATCGAGCGCAGCAGGAAGCTCGGCGTGCCGAGCCCGTGGCCGCGCGATGCGGTCGTCGTGTGCAGCTTCGGCGACGCGAGCGCGAACCACTCGACCGCGACCGGCGCGATCAACACCGCCTGCCACGTCGCCTACCAGCGGCTGCCGCTGCCGCTGCTCTTCGTCTGCGAGGACAACGGCCTCGGCATCAGCGTCTCGACCCCCGACGGATGGATCCGTGCCGCCTACGAGGGGCGCACGAACCTGCGCTACTTCGCCGCCGACGGCTGCGATCTGGCCGAGGCGCACGACGTCGCGAACGAGGCCGCGGAGTGGGTGCGTACGCACCGCCGGCCCGCGTTCCTGCACCTCCGCACCGTGCGGCTCATGGGCCACGCGGGGACCGACGCGGAAGCCACCTACCGCACCCCGGCCGAGATCGAGGCGGACATCGCCCGCGACCCCTGCATCCAGACCGCGTCGCTGCTCGTCCGCTCGGGCACGCTCAGCCCCGACGAGGTGCTCGCGCGCTACGAGGCGATGCGGGAGCGTGTGCGCGCGGCGGCGCTCTCGGCGGCCGAGAAGCCGCAGCTGACCAGCGCGGCCGAGATCATGGCGCCGCTCGCGCCCCGCCGGCCTGCCGTGATCGCCGACGAGACGAACCGGCCGATCGAGCCCGCGGCCCGCGCGAAGATGCACGACCAGAAGCTGCCCGAGGACGAGGGCGGGCTCACGCTCGCGCTGTCCTTGAACCGCGCGCTCGCGGACGGCCTCGCGAAGTACCCCGAGATGCTGATCTTCGGCGAGGACGTCGGGCGCAAGGGCGGCGTCTACGGCATCACCAAGGCGCTCCTGCGCCGGGCCGGCGCCGCGCGCGTGTTCGACACGCTGCTCGACGAGCAGTCCATCCTCGGCCTCGCGCTCGGCGCGGGCGTGAGCGGTCTTCTGCCGGTCCCCGAGATCCAATACCTCGCCTACCTGCACAACGCCGAGGACCAGCTGCGTGGCGAGGCGGCGACCCTCTCCTTCTTCTCGAACGGGCAGTACAAGAACCCGCTCGTCGTCCGCATCGCGGGCTACGGCTACCAGAAGGGCTTCGGCGGGCACTTCCACAACGACGACGCGATCGGCGTGCTGCGCGACATCCCGGGCCTGTTGATCGCCTCGCCGGCCCTGCCCGACGACGCGGCGAGCATGATGCGGACGTGTCTGGCCGCAGCGAAGGTCGACGGCGCGGTGTGCGCCTACCTCGAACCGATCGCGCTCTACCACACCCGCGATCTGCACCAGGACGGCGACGGCGGCTGGCTGCGCCCCTACCCGACCGCGCCCGAGATCTCGCCCTTCGGCGGCCGCACGCACGGGCTCGGCGGGGATCTCACCATCGTCACCAGCGGCAACGGCCTCTACATGAGCCTACGCGTGCAGAAGAAGCTCGAGGCGCAGAACGTCCGCGCCCGGGTGCTCGATCTGCGCTGGATCGCGCCGCTGCCGGCGGCGGACTTGCTCCGCGAGGCGCAGGCGACCGGCCGCGTGCTCGTCGTCGACGAGACCCGGCGCAGCGGTGGCATCTCCGAGGGCGTCATCGCCGCGCTCGTCGACGGGGGCTTCCGCGGTCCGATCGCGCGGGTGACGAGCGAGGACTCCTTCGTGCCCCTCGGCGACTCGTGGAAGAAGGTCCTGCTCGACGAGGACACCATCGAGGCGGCCGCGCTGCGGCTCGCGCGCTGACCGGGGTCCTGGCGCGCCGCGCGATCGAGCGCAGCGGTCAGTCCCTCGGAGCCCGGTAGCGGAGGACCGTGCGTCCGGGGATCGCGACGAGACGGCGCCGCATGCTCACGGCACCGCGTGGGCGCATGCCGCCGACCTCGTGCACGCCTGGCGTCAGGCCGACGAAGTGCCCCGTCGCTCCGGCCTCGACCCACCCGATCGCCACGCCATCGACGACGACGATCATCCGACCGTCCGACTCGTTCACCACCACGAGCCCCTCGTCCACCGGCGGCTCGGCGTCACGGGTGTCGAGCTCTTCTCCGCGATGCGACTCGGCCCGCAGCCGGGCGAGCGCGTCACCTTCGAGGAGCGCCCGGCTCGTCACGTGCGCGACCTCCGGCAGCGGCGGCGCGTCGTCGGCGCGCAGGGCCGAGCGCGGCAGCTCGATCGGGACATCGGCGGTGCGCTCGCCGCGGAAGAAGCCCACCCGAAAGGCGACCGGCGAAGCGTGACCGCAGCGGGGAAGGATCGCGCTGCGCGCCTCTCCGGTCCACTCGGCCACGAGGGCACAGACGAGCTCGCCGGCCCGCGGCGCGTCCTCGTCATCGGCGACCGGATCGCGCCGCACGTAGGGCCTCGGCCCGGGCCGCGGCGCGCCGCCCTCGAACCAGCTCGCGAGCGCGCCGGGCTCGAGCGGGCGTCCCCCCCGTCCGTCGATGACGTACGCACCCGGGCTGTCGCCGCGCAGACGCACCTCCGAACCCGCGTCGACCGGCCAGCCCGGCCCGACGAAGCGCGCGCGCAGGCGCGCGTCACTCACGTCGATGAAGAGTTCGGCGGCTGGCAGCACCAGATCGACGAGGGGAGAGCCGAGGATGCCGGGCACGCCGAGCCGCACGCGGTACACGATGCGTCGCGCCTCGACGGGATCGGCCGAGCCGTGATCGCCGTCCGGGCCGGCGGCTGGACGGTGCTCCGCACGCACCGCGCGGCTCGCAGCCACCGGAGCGGCCTCCGCGGGCGCGAGGACCGCGCCAGGAGGCGGCTCCTCGCTCGACCACTCCAGCACCGTCGCGCCCTCGGGGACCGGAGGCCGCGCCGGACGTGGCGGATCGGGCTCGTTGCAGGCGGCGAGCAAGAGCCCCAGCGCGAGCGAGCGCGGGACGCACACGGCTCAGGGAAAGCGGGCGTCGAAGCGAACCCAGCCCTGGGGCACGGCGGGCTCGGAAGGGGGCGTGGCAGCGACGCCGACGCCGATGGCGACCCCCACCGCAGCCGCGCCCGCGCCGATTGCGGTCCAGAACCACCACTGCTCCCAGACCTCGGGCGGTCTCGCCGTCGGGAGCCCCGAGTCGTCGTCGGGGGCATCGATCGCGCCGGAGAGGTCCACTCCGTCGTAGAGGGCCACCGCGGCCTCGCGCGCCAGCTCCATTCCGGATTCGTCGCGGCCCATGTCGAACTCGTGCTGCGCGAGCAGGAAGCGGGTCCGGACGTCGTACAAGAAGAGCTGGACGTGCAGTTCGTCCCCGATCGGACGCGCGACGCCCACGACGCACTGCGCGGCGCCGAGGGTGTTGCCGAGGCTGCGGATCGTGGAGCCCGCGCGGGTCTCTCCGAGCTCCCCGCGCAGGGCAGCGAGGGCCTCTGGCGAGGCGATCAGCGCGGAGCGCTCGTTGGGCACGAGTTCGTAGCGGACCCGGCTGCCGCTGCGAGCCACCGTGGCCCGCTCGACCGCCTTCACGTAGGCGATGTGCTTGACCGTGACGTAGTGATCGCCGAGGAGGAGATCCTCGACCACGACCGGCGAGGGCCCGTAGCTGCGACCGTCGACGTACACCTCGGCCCCGGCCGGCTCGGTGACGACCTCGAGCGAGCCCCGGGGCCCCGCGAGGGTGCGCTCGCGGACGGCTTCGAAGACGCTCGCGCACTCGGCCGGGTAGCGGGTCGCGTCGTACTCGTACCCCTCGCGGAAGGTGAGCACGCGCGCAAAGACCGGCTCGGCGTCGCGGTTGCGGCGCAGCCGGCACAGCGCGATCGCGCGCAGCATGTAGGCGTCGATCAACTGCTCGCGGCGAACCGCGGCGAGGTTCTGCTCGAAGAGGTCGATGAGCGCGGCGGCGCGGTCGGCGACGTCCCGGGCATCGCCGGTGCGCACCTGATCCGCGAGCGGCTCGAGTTCGTCGAAGGAGAACGCCAGATCCTCGGAGATGTCCGGCGAAGAGAGGACGTCGACGGGATGAATGAAGCGAACGCCCGAGACCTCTCCGAGACCGCGCCGCACGCCGATGGAGACGAGCGCAGCGTCGCCGTCGGAGGCGCCGTCCTCGGCGAGAACGAGGGTGGTCGACGCCACGCTCGCGGCGTCGTCGTCGGCCTCGTCCTGAGCGAACACTGGCGCGGCCGACGACGGGGCGAGGAGCCCGAGCGCAAGAAGGACGGGGATGGGCTGACGATGCACGCGCGCCTCAGAACTCCAGCACGACATGGGCGTTCGGGTCGCCGCCGAGCCCCGATCCGCCCGACCCGGCGACACCGACGCCGATGCCGACCCCGGCCCCGGCCACACCCACTCCAACGAGGGTCCAGAACCACCACTCCTCGAGGACGCCGCCGCTCGACGGGGGCGGGACCGGCTCGGCGGGGTGCAGGGGGATCTCCTCGTCCATCGGCGGGGGCGGCGCCTCCGGCTCGACGCGCGCACGGGCAGCCGCCTCGAGCGAGCCGGCGACGAGGCGGTGCACGGCGGGCTCGAGCGCACCGATCGCGGTCGGCGCGCTGCCGGCCCCGCGGACGAGCCGGCGGCCCGTCGCGACGTCGAACACGACCAACTCGAGGGCCACCTGGTCCTCGCTCTCTCCGGGCGAGGCGCGGAGGAAGGCGAGGCGGTCGAGGTCGAGCACGGCGGCGATGTCCCGGAGCGGACCGGTCTCGCCGAGCGAGGCGACGTCGGCCTCGCGCGCAGCGAGCAGCGACTCGCTGAGACCGACGGCCCGCGGGTCGTCGACGAGGAACGCGCTGGTGGCCGCCGAGCGCCGGGCGCGGACCGAGACCACTTGTGAAAACGGTGCGGCGCCGGGCCGCGACACCCGCACGATGTGATCGCCGCCCCGCAGGCCGCTGACGGTGACCGGCGTGACGCCACGGGCCACGAAGTCCACGTACGCGATCGCGCCAGGCGGATCGCTCTCGATCACGATCGTCGCGCTCGCGTCGCCCGCGTCCCGGGGACGCGCGGCCTCGAAGCGCTCGATCACCTCCGGCGGGAACACCGCCGGGTCGGGCTGAACGTGGGGCATCTGCACGTGCAGGCGGGCGAAGATGCGGGTCGCGTCGCGGGCGCGGCCGTTCAGCGCGAGCGAGGCGCCGAGGAACTCCAGGGCGTCGGCGAGTTCCTGAGGGTCCTCGAGCGCCACCGCGGCGGCGTCGAAGTCGCTCACGGCCTGCTCGAGCAGGCCCGCGGCCTGGTCGAGCTCGAAGTTGAGGTAGGCCTGCCGTCCAGCGGCGAGGTTGGCGCGGGCGCTCTCGATGCGCGCCAGCGCTGAATCGTCGTAGCCGAGGAAGAGCTGGTCGGCGAGGCGCCACTCGACCCCCTCGACCTCGCGGAGCGCCGCGCGCGCTGCCGCCCCTGCGCGCTGCGCGAGCGCCTCGAGCCCGTCCTCGGTCGGGACCGCGAGCACGTAGACGTGGAAGGCCGGCCGGGTGCCGGAGTCGGCCGCCGCGACGGGACCGGGCTCGGCCGCGGGGACCGACTCGGGCGTCGCCTCATCTCCCGCAGCGACCTCGGTCGGCGCCAGGCGCCGCGGACCGCTGCTCGGCTCGTCCTCGTCCTGCGCGGCCGCCCGGCCGGCGAGCAGCGCGCCGAGCACCAGCGCTGCGCCCGCCGCGGGCCCGCCGAGCCAAGCGCGCGTCCGCCCCGATGGGGCGCTCGAGCACGGGATCCTCCGGCGCTGCGTCATCGCGTTCCCGGCGTGGCGGCGCGGGCGAGGCCTTGCCCCATCGCGAGCAGGGTGGGGTCGTCCGCGAGCCGCGAACGGAGCAGCGCTTCGAGCTGGGCGCGCTGCGCAGGCGCGAGGAGCATCGCGGGGCCGGCGGTGAGCTGCCGCGCCACCAGGGCCTCGATGACCGCCTCGGGCGTCATGCGGCCGGCACGGACATCCTCGGCGAGGCGCTGCAGGTCCGAGGTCGCCGCAGACGGGCCCGCGGCTGGACCGGCCCCGGCCGGGCCCGCGGCGCCCTCGACGAGGGCCTCTCGGAAGGCATCGGTCTTCGGCCCCTCGGCCCCTGCCAGCGGGCTCGACGGTGGGTCCAGAGGCGGGCGGCCGGAGCGCTGGATCGGGTCGGTCATCGTCGGCTCCGCGGAGAGTACCGAGGCAGACCCGCTGGGAGCAAGGCCCAACGCACCACGCCGGGCCCCGACGGCGCCCCGCGCCCGAGCGCGCGGCTCACCGGATGTTCCCGATCGCCGTCTTGGCGGTCTCGTGCTCGGCCTTGAGCACGTTCGAGAGGGTCGAGAAGCGCTGGTTCTCGTCCTGCATCCGCTGCTGCAGGGCGAGCAGCTCCATCTGCTGCAGCGCGGAGCGGGAGAGGACATCGTCGACCCCTCCGGCCGCCCCCGTGCCCCCTCCGCTCCCGCCCGCGCCCGCGATCTCACGGGTCACGGCGGAGACCACCGAGCCCCCCGGCACAGCGCCCGCGGCCCGCTCGACCCCGGCGAGCAGCGCCCCCGCTCCGTCCCGCAGCGCCTCGCGAAATGCGCGCTCGGCGGGCGGCGGCGTCGCCCGCCCCAGGGTCTCGTCGAGTCGCACGTCCAGGCTCCCATCGATCGTCGTCATCTTCGGCTCCTTCTCCGGCCAGCGCCGGCGGGGCCCCTCCTCGGGGACACCGCGGCGCCGTTGCCGAGGAACGTGGCCGAGGCCGAACGGCGGAGGTCAGGGGACGGCGCTGCCGTCGAAGTAGGTGCTCGCGAGGTCGTAGGCGTCGAGACCGATGACGCTGCCGATCCGGCGACCGCCGAAGTCGTCGGCGCTGATGTGGATGCCGCCCCAGATGCGGGACTGGCCCGCCTGATCGGCGGCGTCGTAGTACGTCGCCCACTGCAGGCGCACCTCGGTCGAGGGCCCGAGCTCGAAGGTCGAGTACATGCCCGGCGCGGCGACGAACTCGCCCAGGCCCCCCGGGAAGTAGGGCGTGCCGTTGATGCGGGTGAGCACCTCGGCGGCCGCACGGCTGAAGGTGCTGTGGCCCGAGACGAAGCCGGGGAAGGCCGGCGTGACGAAGGTACGGAGCTGGTAGGGCATCCACAGGACGCCGCGGATCCAGCCGCTGCCGCCGACCATGGTGCGGCGGTCGCCGGGCTCACCGAGCCAGCTGCGGATCGCGATCTCGCCGACGTGGGCGGCCAGGTGCGCGTGCCGCTCGCCCGGCGCGGCGCTCGCCTCGGTGACGACCTCGATGAGGTCGGGCACGAGCGGCAGGCCGCCGGCGTCGTAGGAGGGACCGCTCGGGTCGGAGGACTGGCCGAGCGAGGCCATGTAGCGGATGAGGGTGATGGGGCGGCTCGAGGTGTAGCGGCGCTTCAGCTCCCAGGCGGCGATGGCCGCGTCGTGCACCGCGCCGTTGATGGCGAAGTACGTGCGGACGTCCCACTCGAGCGGGTCGAGCTCGGTGCCCGTGCCCTCCCAGAGGCGCACGTGGTCGGGGTCGTCGGCGACGTAGTTGGCGAGCGTGTTCCAGTGGCCCGGCGGGGTCTCCGAGCGAGGACCGTCGGCCCAGAACTCGGCGAGCACGCGGCCGAAATCGCCGAGCGGGACGACGTGCGGCGCGTAGGGCCCGGAGGTGGCCGGGTTGACGTCGTAGCCGGTGCCGTCGTTCGTTCCGAGGGGGTTGTTGCCGGTGGAAGCCGGGGAGGTGTCGATCGTCGCGGGCAGCGCGGGATCGAGTTCGGCCGAACGGCGGATCACCTCGACGACGTCCTCGGCGAGGCCCGGCTCGCCCGACACCGGCGGCCGCTCGCCCGGGAAGTACGAGTCGCTCGCGCTCGCGCGGGTGAGCGCGAAGGGCCGGACGAGGCCCCAGTTCGCGCCGATGTAGGGCTGCGCACCGCCGCCGAGCGGGATGCCGTTCTGGGCGATCGAGACCGCGAGATCGAGCTGCTGCCAGATGTCGGGGTCCACGATGGAGATGGCCGGCTGATCGACGTACAGCGGCGGGTTCGTGGGCATCCAGCCGGTGGTGTCGGCGTAGTTGTTCGCCTCGTTGGAGCCGTCCTCGATCGTCATGGCGACGACCGCGGCACCGATGCGGTTGCCGAGCGCGCGGGGGCTGTCGCCGGTCGCGATGGTGTCGTCGGGGTCGTAGCCGAGGACGTTCATGAACTCGCGGAAGCAGACCTCCGAGACCGCGCCTCCGGTGGAGAGGCGCGGGTCGTAGCGGTGCTCGAGGACGCGGTAGGCCGCGTAGCTGATCGCCTCCTCGCGCGCCGCGGCGACGTCGGACGCGGAGAGCCGCTCGCGCACGAGGTAGCCGTCGGCGGTCGCATCGTAGGCCGCCCAGGCGTCCCACATCGCAACCGAGAGGTGGAAGAGGTTGCGCGCGTGGATCCCAGGACGAGGGATGTCGCGGCGGATCGCGTTCAGGATCTGCTCGTTCCAGCGACGCGCGATGGAGGCCTCGGGCTCGGGATCGATCGCGGCCTCGGGGCAGACCGGCACGGGCGCCATGCCGTCCGGGCCGGCGTCCACCGGCGGGGGCGCGGGATCGTAGGTGGGCACAGTGGGGCCGCGGTGGATGATCGCGCCGCCGTCGAGGGCGGGCGAGAGCACGCCGCCCCCGACCGCCCACACGCCGCCGTCGGGGTCGATCCAGGTCGCGTGCAGCGACGCCACGTCGAGGAAGAGGCCGTGATCCACCTCCGCCCAACCGCCCGCCTGACGCTCCCACATGGCGCCGCCGAAGCCGCTCGCCCACGCCGCGCCGCCGCGGCAGGAGATGCCCTGGATGAGGGGCGCGAAGGCCGGCGTACGATCACCGAAGGTGCCGTCGGACCCACGCTCGATGACCCGACCTGCCGCGCCGCCGCCCACCGCGATGAGCACATCGCCGGCGCCGTCGAGCGTGAAGAGACGGTCGGTCGTGCCGCTCGGCACGACGGAGAAGGTCTCGCCGTCGGTCGAGCGGAGGATCGTGCCGGCGTTGCCGACGACCCAGACCTCGTCCTCGTCGCCCCACACCTTGAAGAGGCCGGGGACCTCGCCCTCGGCGTCGAGCGGCAGATCGCGCGGCAGGCTCAGCCGGCTCCAGGCCGCGCCGTCGTAGTGCCACACGAAGCCGCTCCGGCCCGCGATCGCGCCGACCGCCCAGGCGTCGTCCGCGCTCCGCGCCCAGATGCCGAAGACGACCTCGTTCGCGTAGCCGGGCGTGGCCATGCGGGTGAAGGTGCCCGCCTCGTAGTGCACGATGGCGCCGCGGCCGCCGCCCATGTAGGCCGCGCCCGGGCCGAGGGACTCGACCCACCAGAAGTCGACCTGCCGCACGCCCGCGTCGAGCGAGGTCCAGCCCTCGCCGTCGTAGTGCAGGACGAGCGGTCCGCGGCCGTGATCGGCGCCGACCGCCCACACGTCCTCGGCGGAGCTGCCGTCGATCGACATGAGGGCCGAGGGCAGGTCGCTGGCGACGAGCTGCCACGGGGGCGACTCGGGGCCGGGGCAGGCGGTGAGGACGAACGAGAGAAGAAGGAGCGTGGGGTGGCGCATGGGACCCGCGAGGCGCTGCACGGCGGATGCCGGCCGGCAGCTGGCACACTCTGCCCCACCCGATGGTCCTCGCACAACCGAGCGTGACGGGCGTGACGGGGCCGGGCGCGGTGCTATGCCGCCGGCCCCATGTCGAAAGAGAGCTTCGCCGATCTGTTCCAGAAGGGTGACGTCCCCCTCGCCCGCGCCCGCCGCGTGAACGTCGGAGACAAGGTCACCGGTGTCGTCGGCCACGTCGGCAAGGACTCGGTGCTCGTCGATCTCGACGAGAAGCAGCAAGGCTACTTCGACACCGGCGAGCTGCTCCAGCAGGAGGTCAAGGCGGGCGACCGCATCGAGGGCTTCGTCGTCTCCACCGACGGCGGGCAGATCAAGCTCGCCAAGAAGTTCGGCAAGGAGGCGAGCGTCGACCACCTTCGCATCGCGATGGAGAGCGGGGCGCCGGTCGAAGGCAAGGTGACGGGCATCAACAAGGGCGGCGCCGAGGTCGACCTCGGCGGCGTCCGCGCGTTCTGCCCCGCCTCGCAGCTCGACGATCATCGGGTCGACGACCTCTCGACCTTCATCGGGCGCAGCCTCGCGTTCCTCGTCACGAAGGTCGAGTCGCGCGACGTCGTGCTCTCACGCCGGCAGCTCCTCAAGCGCGAGGCCGAGGCGGCGCGCGAGCAGACCCTCGCGGAGCTCGTCATCGGCGCGGTGAAGAAGGGCCGGGTCAGCCAGCTCCGCGAGTTCGGCGCGTTCGTGGACCTCGGAGGCATCGAGGGCCTCGTGCCGCTCCGCGAGCTCTCGCACGAGCGGGTGAAGGTCGAGGACGCGGTGCAGCTCGGCGACGTGGTCGAGGTGCAGATCAAGGCGATCGAGCGCAAGCGCACCGAGCGCGGCGAGAAGCTCGAGGTGACGCTCTCCCTGAAGTCGCTCGCGCCCGATCCGTGGTCGGGCATCGAGGCCATCGCCGCGCCGGGCAAGGTGGTCGCGGGGCAGGTCACCCGGGTCACCGACTTCGGCGCCTTCGTGCGCCTCGCGCCGGGCGTCGAGGGGCTGCTGCACATCTCGGAGACGGGCGCCAAGACCCGGCCGGGGATCGGGCAGAGCCTCACCCTGCGCGTCGTCTCGGTCGACCCGGTGGCCAAGCGCATCGGGCTCGCCCTCGCGAGCGACGGCGCGAAGGTCGGCGGGACCGATCAGGGCGCGGCGCGGCCAGTCGTGGGCGCGATCGTGCAGGCCGAGGTGGAGAAGGTCGAGCCCTGGGGCGTCGCGGTGCAGATCGCGGGCGCCAAAGGCCGCGCCGGACGCGCCGGCATCGCGAACGCCGAGACCGGGACCCGGCAGGGCGCCGACCTCCGCAAGGAGTTCCCCGCGGGCAAGGTCGTCACCGCGAAGGTGATCGAGGCCTCCGAGCGCCGCGTGCGGCTCTCCATCAAGGCCGCGCTCGACGACGCCGAGCGCGCCGACTTCGACACGTACCGCGAAGGCATGAAGGGGTCGACGATGGGCACCTTCGGCGACCTCTTGAAGAAGAAGCTCGGCGCGCGCTGACGCAGCCCCGTGGCCAAGCCCTTCCACGACGACTCGCCGCTGGAGATCCAGACGCTCCTCACCGAGGCGCGCCAGGGAAAATGGAAGCCGGTGCACGTCCTCTGCGGCACCGAGAAGTTCCTCATCGATCGCGCCGCGGGCCTGCTCAAGAAGGCGACCGTCGGCGAGGGTCGCGGCTTCAACGACGACGTCTTTCATGGCAGCGCGCAGCTCTCGGGCCAGAAGGTCGTCGCCGCGGCGCGCACGCTGCCGATGATGGCCGCGGCGCGCTTCGTCCTCGTTCGGGACATCGACGAGCTGCCCGCCGCGGAGCTCGACGCGCTCGCGCAGTACGTGGCCTCACCCTCGCCCTCGACCTGCCTCGTGCTCACCGCAGAGAAGCTCGACGCGCGCACGAAGCTGGTGAAGGCGGCCAAGGAAACCGGAGCGTGGGTGGCGGCCGACACGGTGAAGGGGCCGCTCCTCGAGCGCTTCGCGAGCGCCGAGGCGAAGCGGCGCGGGCACCACATCGAGCAGGCGGCGCTCTCCGCCCTCGTCGACGCGGTGGGCAGCGATCTCGCCGCGGTCGAGGACGCCATCGAGCGCTGCTCGCTCTACGTCGGCGCGGAGAGCGGCAAGCCGCGACCGATCGACGTGAACGCGATCGAGAGCGTGGTCGAGCGGGTGCGGGTCGACACGATCTGGGCGCTCGTCGATGCGATCGCGCTGCGTCGCACCGCGCCGGCGCTCGAGGCGGTCGGCTCGCTGCTCGAGGCGCGGGAGAACGAGCTGATGATCCTCGGCAGCGTCGCGCGGCAGCTGCGGCTCGTGGCCCGGATGAAGGACGCGCTCGAAGCCGGCATGGGGCCGGACGAGGCGGTGAAGGTCGCGGGCGGGCCGCCGTTCAAGGCGCGCGCGCTCGCCGACGCAGCGCGGAAGTTCAGCCACGGCGATCTCCGCCGCGCCTTCACGCTGCTCGCCGAGACCGACGTGCAGCTCAAGGGGAGCAAGCGCGATCCCGGCACGCTGCTCGAAGAGACGGTGTTGCGGCTGTGCGTCGGTTCGTGAGCCCTGTCCGCGGCGCGACGACCGGGGCTGCTTGAACACCCCGGCGCGCCGCCCCTGGCTCGATGCGCTGCGCGCCCCCGGCGTGCGCGCGATGCTGCTCTCGGCCTTCGCGTTCTCGGTGATGAGCGCGCTCGTCAAGGTGCTCGGAGCGCGCCTGCCCTCCATCGAGATCGCCTTCGTGCGCGCGGTCGTGACGCTCGCCGTGAGCCTCGCGCAGGTCACGCACGCGGGCCTGCCAATCCTCGGCACCGGACAGCGCGGCTGGCTGCTCCTCCGCGGGCTGATCGGCTTCGTCGGGCTGCACTCGTACTTCTACGCGGTGACCTCGCTCCCGCTCGCCGACGCGACGGTGCTGCACTTCCTCAACCCGCTCCTCGTCGCGCTGCTCGCGCCGCTCCTGCTCGGCGAGCGGGGCCGGCTGATCGATGGGCTCGCCATCCTGCTCGGCCTGCTCGGCGTCGTGATGGTCGCGCGGCCCCCTGCCCTCTTCGGCGACGCGGGCGAGCCGCTGCCGCCGCTCGGCATCGCTGCAGGGCTGATGGGCGCGCTCGCGGCGACCGGGGCGTACCTGGTGGTGCGCAAGCTCCGAAGCGAGCACCCGCTGGTCGTGGTCCTGCAATTCCCCATGCTCGGCGTGCCGCTGACGCTGCCGCTCGTGCTCCCGATCTGGATCTGGCCGACGCCCTCCGAGTGGGTACTGCTCGTCGTGATGGGCCTCTTCACGCAGCTCGGGCAGCTGAAGATGACCGAGTCGCTGCGGCATGAGTCGGCCGCGCGCGGCACGGCGCTGAGCTACGCGCAGATCCCGCTCTCGATCTTCTGGGGCTGGCTCTTCTGGGGCGACGTGCCCCCGCCCCTCGCCCTCGGCGGCACGCTCTGCATCGCGCTCGGCACCGCGCTCGTCGTGCGGGGACAGCCTGCCACGGAGACCTGACCGCGCGGGCGGCCTCGGCTCAGGCGCCGAGGCGGTGCTTCGAGCGGGAGATCATCCGACCTCCAGCGAAGACCATCACGAGGCTGGCAGCGATGCCGCGCCGGCTGCCCACAAATGCGGCCAGGCCCAGGAGGCTGACGCCGAGCACGCACAGCCCAACGCCGCCCCAGAACAACCTCCGCGGGAGCGTGCTCGCCTCACCCGTCGACTCGAGGCCCTCCTCCGACTCGATGGCGCGCACGTCCTGGGCGAGCGTCTCGTCGGCGTTGAAGCAGCGGCGGCAGAGCGGATCGCCGGTGCTGGAAAAATAAGCGGAAGGCTCGCTGCAGCGGGAGCAGGTCACGGGGCACCTCGCCGAAGGCGTCGAGAGGTTCTCATGCCGAGAAGGTGAAGACCAGTGCGCGCGCTGTGGCGCGGAAAGGCAGTGGGCAGCACGCGCGGATCAGCGACCGAGGACGTGCTCGAGGGCGCGGGGGTCTTCGAGGGTGTCGACGACGAGGTCCGCGCCGGTCGGAGCGAGGGCAGCGGCGGTGAAGTGGCCGGTGGCGACGGCGATGCAGGCCGCGCCGATGGCGTGGGCAGCGGCGACGTCCTTGGGGGTGTCGCCGATCACCACGACGCGGGCCGGGTCGGCGCGGCCGCGGGCCTCGAGGCGGGCGCGGCCGCGCGCGACGCCGTGCTGCAGGAGCACCGGGCGCTCCTCGTGATCGCTCCCGAAGCCGCCGAAGGCGAAGCGCTCCCAGAGCGCGCCGCGCCGCAGCTTCAGCTCGGCGCCGCGGATGAGGTTCCCGGTGCCGAGGCCGACCTCGAGGTGCTCCTCGGCCGCGAGGCGGTCGAGGATCGCGCCGACGCCGGGCAGCACCCGGAAGCGCTCGGTGCGCGCGACGTGGTGCTCGAGGTGAACGAGGTAGCGCGCGAGCAGGCGCTCGACGTGCGCGGGCTCGTCCTTGCCGGCGGCGCGCAGGCCCTGCCGCGCGATCGCGAGGTCGGTCATGCCGCCGTACGGGAAGTCCCCGACGTCGCGGCGGCCCGCGACCTCCTCGAAGGCCTGCGCCATCGAGGCGCGGCCGGCGCCGCCCGCGTCGATCAGGGTTCCGTCGATGTCGAAGAGGACGATGGTCGCGCGCATGGGGCCGGGTCCGGATGGCGGCTCAGGGAGATGCCGTCGCGCCCTCATCCGACGCCGGCGGTTCCGCGACGTACCCCAGCGCACGAAGCTGATCAACGAGCTCCTCGGACATGGCCTCGTCGCTCGCCGCCAGCGCGCCGGGCGTGCTGCCCACGAAGGCATCGAGCCGCGCGCCGAGCTCCCGGACGAGCTCCGGATGCACAGCCGCGACGTCGACGAGCTCCTCCGGATCGGTGAGGCGGTCGAAGAGCCACTGCCGGCCATCGGAGACGTCACGAACGTACTTCCATTCGTGGGTGATCAGGGCGCGGAGCGAGGGCCCGAGCTCGCTCAGCACCTCGACCGGCGCGGCGGTCGGTTCCGCGCTGCTCGTGCGGAGATCGACCCCGCGAAAGCTCGGGGGGGCATCGGCCGCGCGTCCGCGCACCACCGAGAGGACGGTCGGGGCGAGGTCGATCAGGCTCGCGAGGTCCCTCCGCTCCCCGACCGCGACCCGTCCCGGCATCCGGATCGCGAGCGGCACGTGGACCGACTCGCCGTGCAGCGTGTTGCCGTGGGTCCAGTCGCCGTGGTCCCCGAACGCCTCGCCGTGGTCGGCGGTGTAGACGACGAGGGTGCGCTCGGGGCCGCCGCGCCGCTCGACCGCAGCCAGGATGCGCCCGAACTGGTCGTCCGCGTTGCGGACGAGCGCGTCGTAGCGGCCGATCAGGCTCTCGCGCTGGGCCACCGCGACCTCCATCCCGGGGTACGGCGAGGTGATGTCCTCACCGGGCGCCTCCGGGATGGCGAAGGGCGGGGTGTAGCCGGTGGGGAGCTCGTACGGAGCGTGCCCGCCCATCAGGTGGACGTAGACGAAGAAGGGCTCGGGCAGCTCCGCGACCGCGGCGATCACCTGCTCGGCGAGGTCCGCGTCCCGCGGCACGAGGACGCGCTGGCGCACCCAGCCCACCTCGGTCGACTCGAGCGCGAGCACGTAGGGCGGCACGCCGTCGTCGAAGTGTTGGAAACGACTGCGGATCCCGAAGGGGCCGGCGAGGTGCGGGTTGTTCGAGGCGGCGTAGGTCGTGTAGCCGTGCTCGGCGAGCACCTCGGGGAGGGTCGTCACCTGCACGACGCGCGCGAGGCCGCCGGGCGCGACCTCGATGCCGGGCGCGGACGAGGTGAGCAGCCCGACGACGGAGGGAAGGGTCCACGAGGCCGCCGCGTGCGCGTCGCGGAAGTAGAGGCCCTCGCGCGCGACGCGATCGAAGAGCGGGGTGGTCGGGCGCGGATACCCGGCGGCCGAGACGTGGTCGGCCCGCAGACAGTCGGAGACGAAGATGACCACGTTCGGCGCATCGCGTGGCGGCGTGCCGCGCGGAGCCGGCGCGCGCTCGCCGTGCGCGCCGCCGAGCACCCAGGGCAGCCCGAGGACCAGCGCCAGCGCGCCCGACGCGGCGGCCCGGGACCACGGCGCGAGGGACGGCAGCGGTCGGGCGAGGCGCCGCGTCAGCCCGAGGCCCAAGCCGACGAAGCCGGCGGCGAGCGCCACGAGCGCGGCGGACGTCCCCGCGATCGACACCGGCGAGTAGATGTTGTGCGCGGTGATGACGTGCAGGTTCAGCTCGACCGCGACGTAGAACGCGGCGAGCGGAAAGAGCGCGAAGACGAACGACGCGGCGCCGGTGTGGGCGAGCACGCCCCGGCGCGAGAGCGCCTGCGACGCGAGGGCCCCGAGGCCCCCGGCGAGCACGCCAGCGGCGGCGTAGATCGCCACGGCGAGCCCGGCGATGTGCCATCGGCCGAGGCTCGGATCGACCTCGCACGCGGCCACGGCGCCATGGACCAACGCGGCCGCGAGGCCCGCGCGGAGCGTGTCGTCCGCGAGCGCCTCGGCCCGCGCGGTCAACGGAGCCCCGCGGCAAAGGGTGGGCGGCGATCGGGGGGCGGGGTACAGCGCATGGACAGAGCAGGCTCCGCGGAGCAGCAGGCCCGGGGGGCTGGGACGACGGTTGCTCGCCCCTCCAGGACATTCAGCGGGCGGCGAAGCTAGCACGCAGCGAAGCCGCGCAAGGCGGAAAGCTCCTCGTGTACTCTCCCTCCGTGCTCGCGCGCTTCGTGCTCGCCGCCCTCGTGCTCGCCGCCGCGCCGGTCGCCGCCCAGGCGGAGCCCATCTGCGACGAGGCTCCGGGCGACCGCGCAGTTCGTGCGCGCCTCACCGAAGTCCGCGCCGCCATCGCCGCGCACGAGCCGGACATGCGGCACTGGTGGTCGGCGTTCCTCATGGTGCACGGGGTGCTCGGCGGGGTGCAGCTCACGCTCTTCGTCTCGGCGCCGGACGACGGACCACGGGCGGACTTCGGGATGCAGGCGCTCTCCTCGTTCCTCGGCATGGCGACGCTGCTCATCTCGACGCCTCCGCTCCTCGGCGCAGGCGGGACGCTCGACGCGATGCCCGAAGACGATGAGGAGGATCGGCTCGTGAAGCTCGCGAGCGCCGAGGGCCTGCTGCGCCGCAGCGCCGACGCGGTGAGCTTCGTGCGGGGCCCGCTCTCCTCCCTGTTGACGACGGGCTACGGCGAGGCGGCGAGCCTGGTGCTCCTCCTGGCCTTCGGTCGTCCGTCCGCCTCGATCCTGCTCGCGGCCGGCAGCGCGCTGCTCGGGCAGGGGCGGCTGCTCCTGCACCCGTGGGGAATCCGCGACGCCTGGCGCGACTACCGGCGGCGTCATCCGGACGCCGGGTGCGACTGGAGCGTGCGCCCGCCCCCGGCCCTCGCGTGGTCGTTCACGCCGTTCGGTGCGGGCCTCGGCTTCCAGCTCCGGTTCTGAGCGGGGCTTGCTCGATCGGGCGGGCTCGGCTTTCATGGGGCGATGCGTTCTCGATCGCGGATGGCGCTCGTCGCGCTCGGGCTCGCGGCCTGCGGGAGCGCCCCGCGGATGCGCGAGGGGGCGCTCTATCCCGGCCGGGTCGAAGGGGAGCCGGGCCTCGAGTGCCTGCCCGACCCCGACGTGGTGGACGACGAGCTCACCGAGCGCATGCGCTTTGCCCGGCGCCTGGCCGCGGAGGCGTTCGCGCTCGAGGATCCCGCGCTTCCCGCGGACGACAGCGCCGCCGCGCTCATGGCATGGTCCTCCGGGCCGCTGCAGGCCTGGTTGCACGCCAAGACGGAGGCCGTCGAGGCCGCCCGGCGCGAGCTCGACCTCGCCGCGGAGGAGAACCACCGGCAGCGCATCATGAGCGGCGCGCTCGTCGGGATGCTCTACGAGGACGTCGCTGCGGTGATCCGCCGCATCCCGACCCCCGACGACCTGCGGAGCGACCCCGAGATCGGACCCATCTTCCGCGAGGTCGTGGATGGCGAGGCGCTGCCCTACGTCGAGACCGCGCGGCGCGCCTACCACGCCTGCGAGGTGAACGGCACGGTGCCCGCGAGCATGCGGCACTGGTCGACGTTCTGCGGCGGGCGGCTCGACCTCTTGCCCTCGGCCCACCGGCCGGGAGGGGACTACACCGAGGTCGAGGTCATCGTGGAGTGACGGGCGCGCTGGCCTCGCCGTCGAGGCTGCGCGCCGCGCACGCGGCCACCGTCGCTCCGGTGAGCCAGCCGTACACGAAGAGGCCGAAGAGCAGGCCCGCGCCGAGGCCCACGGCAAGACGCACGAGGAAGGATCGGTCGCGGCGGATCGCGTGGTCTTCGAGGGATGCCACCCCGCGAGGATAGCGCGGAGACGATTCGGGAATCCGTCGTTGAAAGCACGGGAGCCCTCGGGTATGCCTCCCCACCGTTTGCGCTGGCCCAGAGCCGGCGGACGAACCGCGGGCCACCGCGTGGAGTGAAGACCAGATGGCGACGATCGTGAGCGTACCGACCCTCGGCGAGAGCGTGGTCGAAGGCACGGTGGGCAAGTGGTTGGTGAAGGAGGGGCAGCGCATCGAGCGCGAGCAGGGCCTCGTCGAGATCCTCACCGACAAGACCGACAGCGAGATCCCCTCGCCGGTCGCCGGCGTGGTGGTGAAGATCCTCGCGGCCGAGGGCGCGACCCTGCCGATCGGCGGCAAGCTCTGCGAGATCGACGAGTCCGGGACGGTGGCCGTCGCGGCTGCGCCCGCCGCGCCTGCGCCGCCCGCTGCCGCGCCGAGCGCTGCGGCGCCGGCCGAGCCGCCCGCCGCCTCGCCCGCGACCCGCAAGCTGGCCCGCGAGCTCGGCGTCGAGCTGACGTCGGTGAAGGGCTCGGGCCCCCACGGCACGATCACCCAGGACGACGTCACGCGCGCCGCCGCCCCGGCGCCGGCGGCCGCCCCCGCAGCCCCGCCTGCGCCCCCGGCCCCCAAGCCCGCCCCGATGCCGGCTGGCGCCGTGTCGCCCTCGACCGCGGGCTTCGTCGGCGCGGTCGCCTCGAGCGGCCTGCACGAGGTGATGCGCGTCCTAGGAGGGACCTCCTCGTTCAAGGTGCCGCCCTACGTCCCTGCCGCGGGCGACAAGGTGGTGCCCTTCTCGCGCCGGCGCCGGATCATCGCCGACCACATGGCGTACTCGAAGCTGAGTGCGCCCCACGTCGTCACCTTCGCCGAGTGCGACCTGCACAAGACCTCGCTGCTCCGCGACCAGCACAAGGACGCGTTCAAGAAGGAGGGCGTCGGCCTGACCTTCCTCGCCTTCGTGACCGCCGCGGTCGCCAAGGCGCTGCGCGAGAACCCGGGCCTCAACGCCCGCGTCCTCGAGGACGCCTACGTCATCCTCAAGGACATCAACCTCGGCATCGCGGTCGAGACCGAGGAGGGCCTCGTGGTCCCGGTCATCCGCCGCGCCGACGAGCTCACCGTGAAGGGCATCGCGCGGGCGATCGACGAGATCGCCAACCGGGCACGGACCGGCGACCTCACGCCCGACGACCTCGCGGGCAAGACCTTCTCGATCTCCAACCCGGGCAAGAAGGGCAACCTCGTGGGCGGCGCGATCATCTCGCAGCCGAACGTGGCGATCCTCCGCATCGGCGAGATCAAGAAGCGCGTCGTGGTCGTCGAGCGGGACGGCGAGGACACGATGGCGATCCACCCGGTCATGTACATGGCCCTGAGCTACGACCACCGCATCGTCGACGGCGTGCTCGCGAACTCGTTCCTGTTCCGGGTGAACGAGATCCTCTCGACCGCGCAGTTCGATCTCTGAGCGCGCTTGGCGCGGCGGGCGGAGGTCCCCAGAGTCGACGCGGAGGTGCTCCATGTTCTTCCGTGACGCCGCGAAGCTGACCCTGCCCACCGCCGCCGAGGCGCTGCCCGGCCGCAGCGAGCCGATGCCGGTACCGGAGCGGCACTTCGTCCTCGGCTCGCGCCTGAGCCCGCCGTTTCCCGTCGGCACCGAGCTCGCGCTCTTCGGCCTCGGATGCTTCTGGGGCGCGGAGAAGGCGTTCTGGAAGCTGCCCGGCGTCGTGACGACCAGCGTGGGCTACGCCGCCGGCCACACGCCGAACCCCACCTACCGCGAGGTCTGCTCGGGGCGCACCGGCCACAACGAGGTCGTGCAGGTGGTCTTCGAGCCGGCGAAGATCGCGTACGGGAAGCTGCTCCAGGTCTTCTTCGAGAGCCACGACCCGACCCAGGGCATGCGGCAGGGCAACGACGTCGGCACCCAGTACCGGAGCGGCGTCTACGCCTACTCCGCGGGGCAGAAGCAGGCCGCGCTCGCCGCGAAGGCGGCCTACGAGCCGCTGCTTCGCGCCCAGGGCTACGGCCCGATCACGACCGAGATCCTCGAGGCCCCGGCCTACTACTACGCCGAGGACTACCACCAGCAGTACCTGGCCAAGAACCCCGGCGGCTACTGCGGCCTCGGCGGGACCGGCGTCGGCTGCCCGGTCGGGGTCGTCACGACCTGAGCGCTCAGAACGGGAAGAACAGCGGCACGAGAGCGACGGCGATGACCATGCACAGGAGGTCGAGCACGAGGCCCATGCGGAGGAAGTCGGCGAAGCGGTAGCCGCCCGCGCCGTAGACCATCAGATGCGTCTGGTAGCCGGTCGGCGTCGCGAAGCCGCAGGAGGCCGCCACGCACACCGCGATGGCGAAGGGGATCGGCGAGACCTCGAGCGAGTTCGCCGTGGCGACCGCGATCGGGAAGGCGAGCGCGGCGGCGGCATTGTTGGTCAGCAGCTCGGTGAGCACGAGCGCGCCCAGGTAGACCGCCGCGAGCGCGGCGCCGGGCCCGAGCTCGGCGACCGAGGCCTGCAAGAGCCCGGCGAGCGCCACCGCCGCGCCGGTGGAGTCGAGCGCCTTGGCGATGACGAGGGCTGCGCCGATCGCGAAGATCACGCTCCACTCGATGGAGCGCCGGGCCTGGTCCATCGTGCAGCAGCCGGCGAGCACCATTGCGACCGCGCCGAGGAGCGCCGCGGGCAAGGTCCCGATGTCGAGCCAGGTGTCGAGCACGGTGCCGAGCGCGACGACGCCGGCGAGGATCGCGAGCGCGACCCAGGCCCGGTCGTGCCGCACCGGCTGCACGCCGGAGACGGCGCTGACGAGGAAGAAATCGCGCTTGTCCCGCTGCTGCTCGACGAAGCCCGGGTGCGCCTCGAGGAGCAGCGTGTCGCCGGCGCGGAGCACGATGTCGCCGACCTTGCGCTTGATGAGCTCGCCGTTGCGGTGCACCGCGAGGACTGCCGCGGCGTAGCGGCTGCGGAAGCGCCCCTCGCGGATCGAGAGGCCGACCGTCGGCGCGGTCGCCGAGACCACCGCCTCGATGAACGCGCGGTCGTGGCGCGGCACGTCGAGCTCGAGGCCGTCCGGATCGGCGACCGGCTTCAGGCCGCGCACGTTGAGCACGTCGGCCACCGACTGCACGAGCCCGACGAAGACGAGGCGGTCCCCGCCGCGCAGCACGTGATCCGGGCCGACGGCGGCCTCGATCTCCTCGCCGCGGCGCACCTCGACGAGGTAGAGGCCGGGCAGGTGGCGGAGGCCTGCCTGCTCGATGGCGGTTCCGTCGAGCGGCGAGCCCGCCTCGACCTCGAGCTCGACGGTGTACTCGCGCGCATCGGCGAGCTTCTCCGAGGCCGGCGTGCGGCTCGGCAGCAGTACGCGCGAGGCGAGCAGCACGTAGGCGATGCCGGCGATGGCGATCGGCACACCGATCGGCGTGATCGTGAACATGCCCATCGCCGGCAGGCCCGCGTCGATCATGAGGCCCTGCACGACGATGTTCGTGCTCGTACCGATCAGGGTGCAGACGCCGCCGAGGACTGCCGCGAACGAGAGCGGCATGAGCAGCTTGCTCAGATCGAAGCGGTGCTTGCGCGCCCAGTCCTTCACCACAGGAAGAAACATGGCGACGACGGTCGTGTTGTTGAGGAACGCCGAGACCGCGGTGACCGGCAACATCATCCGGGTCTGCGCGCCGGCGAGCGTGCGGGGGCGGCCGAGGATCGGGGTGCCGACCCGCGAGGTGCCGCCCGAATGGGTGAGGCCGGCCGCGACGACGAAGAGCACGGCCACGGTGACGAGCCCCTCGTTGCCGAACGCGCCCGCCACGTCGCGGGGCGCGGGAAAGCGGTCGGAGAAGACGTGCAAGCCGGACAGTGCGGCCGCGACGAGCAGGAGGAGCGCGTCGGCGCTCGCCACGTTCGCAGCCAGCGCGACGATCATCGCCGCGACCAGGCCACAGGTGGTCCAGGCTTCCCAGGACATGCGGCGGCGGAATAGCACGGCGACCCGTGAGAACCGTGAAATCTGGGAGTTCGATCACCGCCTCCAGGGCGGGAAACGGCTCTTCGGCCCTCAGGGCACGACGTAGACCAGCGAGCGCGTCGGGGTCGCGATGAGGAACGCGGCCCGCATCAGCTCGACCCCGGGGACGGTCGCCATCGCGTCGAGCGAGACGGCCGTGAAGGTTCCGCTCGCGAGGCGCTCTGCGAGGGCGGCCACGTCGAACTCGAGACCGGTCGCGGTCCGAACGCGGGGGATGCGGCTCTCGCGACCGCGGGCTCCCCGCCCGAAGCCATACGCCCCCATCTGCACCCGCACCCGCGCCCCGATGGTCTCGAGCTCGGCGCTGCGGACGACGGTGAATGGGATGCCAGCGAGGCTCTCGTCCGAGCGCTCCCCCACGAAATGGCTCGGGGTGAGCCCGGCGCGCACGAGCGAGAGCACCACGCGCGTGACGAGGTGGGCGGGGACCGTCTCGGTGGGCGCGATGCCGACCCGCGCCCCGCTCGGCAGGCCCAGGCCCGCAGCCGCCGTCACCACGGCATCGAGCGCCTGCGGCACGGCAGGCAGTTCGCGCGGAAGATCCACCTCCACCCCGCCCCCCGCGCCGCGCACCGTCGCGAACGTCCCATCGGCGCGGACCCGCACGATGGGCAGCGCTCGGAGGTGCACCCGCGCCTCCGCGACGACGGCGAGGGCGTCGTAGCTCGCGTCGGGGGCTGCGTCGGGCACTGCGGCCGCGCCGAGCGCCTCCGGGAGCTCGACCGTCGGGTGCAGATCGATCGCGGTGATCGCCGTGACGGCCGCGGCGATGCTTGGGCCGAGCAGGGCGAGGAGCGGATCGCCCTCGGCGCCAGCACGGCGAGCACGCTCGGCGGCGCGGATCCCCTCGCGCACGGCCCCGGCCTCGCGTCGTGCGCGCTCGTCCCAGCCGCAGACGAGGGGCTCCATGGCCTCGCCTGCGCAAGGGTCGGCGGCGAGGTCCGAGAGGCCGGCTCCGCGGGCCACCACGAACACGAAGAATGCATCCCGCTGCGGGCCGCGCCGCGCGGCGAGGCGGAGCGGATCCCGCGCCGCTTCGTCGGTCATCGTGAGCAGCTCCCGGGCGACGGCCGCCCCGGCTCGGAACGTCCCGGTGGCCGCCGCGAGTTCGCTGGTGAGGTGGGCGCGGAGGTCCGCCTCGCCCACGCCGAGGGCCTCGGCCAGACGTACCCGAAGCGCCCCGTCCTGGCCGACCAGGCTCGCGACGAGCAGCTCGGTGCCAGCGAAGGCCCGGAGGTAGCGCGCCTCGGCGTCCCCGCGCGCCGCGAGCGCGGCCAGCTCACGCAGGCTGCGGAGGCTGCGCCCCCCCTCGCCCACGTCGTAGGTGGAGAGCGCACTTCGCGCCTCCACCACGACCGGATCCTGCGCGAGCGCCGGCGCGGTGAAGACCGCAGAGAGGAGCACGAGGGCACGAAGAAGGGACGCGGCCATCGCGCGAGAGCCTGACCCAGCGCCGCGCCGGAGGAAACCCCGAAGCGCACGTGGTAGACGCTCCGCCGTGTTCTCCGGAGCCCTGTCCCTGCCACGCCACGCCTTCTCCCCCCGCGAGACCGCCCGCGCCGGCGATCTCTGGCGCGCCTGCCAAGAGGTGGCGGTGATGGCCTCGAGCGCAGCCGGCTGGCCGCCGAGCCGGTACCGCGACGAAGGCAACGCGTTCGTGGTCCGGAGCATGACCGTCGTGCACCACCGCGAGACGGTGTACGGCGAGGCGCTCGTCGGCCGCTCCTGGGTCTCGCGCTTCCGCCGCGAGATGCTCTCGACCCGGCAGGTGCGGATCGACGGAGAGGACGGGGCGCCGGTCGTGGTCGCGACGCAGGAGTGGGCGCACGTCAGCGCCGCCCTCGTGCCGAGCCGGGCCCCCGCGAGCCTCACCGGCGCCTTCCCTGCCGAGCCCGGCGATGGGGCGGAGGCCGGGCTCCCCTCCCCCGCCGAGCCGAGCGGCGGAGCTTCCTGGCAGATCGCGCTGCCGATCTGGCAGCTCTGGGCCGACCCGCTCGGACACGTGAACCACCCCGTGTACGTGGACTTCTGCGACGAAGCCCTCAGCCGCTCGCTCCGGGCGCGCGGCGAGCTTCCCGCCCGGCTCGTGCCGGTCGCGGAGGAGGTGCACTTCCGCGGCGGCGTCGAGCCAGGCGAGGTCGTCACGGTGCAGACCGCGCCGCGCGGCTGGACCGCACTCGGCGACGCCGTCTTCGCGCACCGCATCCTGGTCGGCGAGCGGCTGGCCGCGACGGCCACCACCGTCCGGCGCCTCGCGGGCGAGACCGGTCGCTCGTCCCTGTTCGCACCCTGAGCCGCGGCCGAAGGGCCTGCGTCCCCGCTGCCCCTCGGCCTGCCGCCTGGTTTCAGGACAGCTCGTAGGCGTGCGCGGCGCGCCCGGCGAGCACGCGGAGGTGTCCGTCGCGCAGCGCGGCCTCGCTGCGTGACAATTCGAGGAGCGGCACCCAGTGCAGGTGCCGAGCTGCGCGGACCGAAGCGACGCGCGCACCGAACGGGTACACGACCTCGGGGGTCATGCCGGGCGAGGGCCCGTAGCGGCCGCCGAGCTCGAAGAGTTCGCGCACCTCGAGGCCAAGCTCGGCGAGGAGGCGCTCGGCAGCGAAGGCCTGCATGCGCCGCAGCGAGCCCGCATGCTCGACCGGGACGCGGAAGGCGGGCGCGACGAGGAGGTTCGAGGCCCCGGTGAAGGCCTGGGCGCTGGGCAGGTCGTCGTCGTCGATGGCCGCGTGCACCACTCCGTCGATGCGCGCGAGCGGCAGCACCGCGACGCTGATCGTCGAGCGCCGCGCCGGCACCACGACGTCGAGCACCTCCTCGGCGAGCACGCGCCCCTCGGCATCGAGCTCGCGGAAGCGCCGCGCGCGAAGCGAGAGGAAGCCAGCGTCCTCGGTCGCGGTGCGGAACACCCGGCGCCTCGGCTGGGCGAGCAGCGCGGCCAGTGTGGTCGCGGCGAGCGCCTGATCGACCTCGAGCGGCGAGACATCACCGAGCCAGGGGCCTGCCGGCACCGCGAGCCGGGCGAGCAGCGTCCGCACGTTGAGCTCGAGGCGCGCATCGAAGAGCCCGCCCACCATCGCCGCGCGCAGCAGCTGCACCGCGGAGGCCGCCTGGATCCGCCCACCTCGCCGGAACGCGCCGGCGTCCGTGACCGACTCGGCGACGAGCGGATCGATCTCGACGAAGACCGAGCGAACCTCCTCCTGGATGCCGCCGGGCGACGGGTCGTAGGTCGTGCCCTCACGGATCGAGCGGATGCGCTCCTCGCCGAGCCCGATGCGCGCGAGCGCCTCCTCGACGGTCTGCGCGAGCGGCCGATCGGTCATGCGGGCGTGGAGCGGCTCGGCGAGCCACACCGGCGGCAGCGCGCCGCAGGGCGCCGGCGTCGCGAGCGCGCTCGCCGAGAGGGGCCGCGGCGTCGCCGAGCGGAAGACCACCTGCACGCCCTCGGAGCTGTGGAAATAGGGCACCACATCCACGGTGACGCCAGGGCGCCGCACGAGATCGCGGAGCTGCCCGGTGCGGGTGTCGCGGTGGTGCACGCGCCCGAGAAAGCCCGAGGGCGCGGCCTCGCCCGCGTCCTCGAAGCGCACGCCGCTGCCCGGCGCGACCCGCTGCGCGACGAGGAGCGCGTTCGTCGCCGGATGATCGAGCGCGGCGCCCGCACCATCCGCCATGCGGTACTTGCCCTCGAAGCGGTGCCGCAGGATCCACGGGTTGCGGATCGGCGCGGCGACGAGAACGCGCAGGCCGAGCCGGCCGAGGCCCGCGGCGAGCTCCTCGACGGTGCCGAGGCCGTATTCCTCCCGCGCCTCGGCCTCCCAGTCCTCGCGGTAGTCCTTGCGGAGCAGGAACTCGACCGCGTGCCGGTGCGCGAGCCGGTAGCGCTGCCAGCCCGCGGGCGCGCCCGGAACGCGCTCGACGGGAAAGCCCGGTGCGGCCGAGAGCGAGCGGAACTGCTGCGCGAAGCGCTCGAGCAGCGCGGCGCTCGAGCAGGTGCGCGGCGGATCCTCGGCCGGTCCGTCGGTGGTCGGCAGATCCAGGAGGACCGGCGCGGCCGGGTTCGGCGGGTCCACGAAATCGCGGACGACGAGCACGCCCTCATCGGCGAGTGCCTCGGCCTGCACTGCGAGCGCGCGGAGCGTCGCGCTCCGGTCATAGCCGCCGAACGAGGTGACGTGGTGCAGCACCGACGAGTCGAAGATGGCGTCCATCGAGCCCGGGGGCAGGACACGCGCCGCGACGTCGCCGTGCACGAACGAGAGGTTCGGCAGCGGATGCTCGCGTCGGGCGCGCTCGACGAGGTGCGGGTCGAGGTCGACGCCGACCACCGAGAGGCCGGGGTAGAGCCCGGCGAGCGCGGCGCTCGAGGCGCCCGAGCCCATGCCCATGTCCGCCGCGCGACCGCCGCGCAGCACGTGGGCCGCGGTGAGCGCGACCTTCACCCGCATGCTCGCATCCATGCCCCGCAGGTAGCGGGTGTAGGCATCCTCGTCGTCGCGGACCGCGCTCGTCATGCCGGGGACTGTACCGGTGGACGGGCAGCCTTGACACTTCCATACACAAGGCATATAACCCTTCCATGCGAGTCGCATCGAAGTCCGGCCGAGGCCCCACGAAGCCGCCGCGACGGAGCGAGCCGCCGCAGCACGAGGACGCCGCGCTGCGCGCCTCCTACGACCCGAGCCAGTACCCGCGGCCCTCGGTCGCGGTCGATGTCGCGGTCATCACGCTGAAGGGCGAGCGCCTGCACGCGCTCCTCGTCCCGCGCTCTGCCCCTCCCTTTCGCGGCCGCCTCGCCCTGCCCGGCTCCTTCGTCCGCCTCGACGAGTCGCTCGACGCCGCCGTCCAGCGCGTGCTCGCCGAGAAGGCGGGCCTGCGCGGCGTGTTCGTCGAGCAGCTCTACACCTTCGGCGCCGTCGAGCGGGATCCACGGATGCGCGTCATCACCGTCGCCTACGTCGCGCTCGTCGCCGAGGAGCGCCTCGCCGAGGACGAGGGCCACCGCTTCCACCCGGTCGAGATCCCGTGGGAGGGCGAGACCGGCGGCCCGGTCGAGGTCGCCGCAGGCGAGCTCGCCTTCGACCACGCGGGCATCCTCGGCAAGGCCATCCAGCGCCTGCGCGGCAAGCTCGGCTACACGCCGATCGGCTTTCAGCTGTTGCCCGACGAGTTCACCCTCCGCGACCTCTTGCGGGTCCACGAGGTCGTGCTCGGCCGGCCGCTCAACAAGGACTCGTTCCGGCGCCGCATGCTCGCGAGCGGCGACCTCTCCGCGACCGGTACGCAGGAGGCGTCGGTCGATCACCGGCCCGCCGAGCTGTACCGCTTCGCGCGCCGCTCCGCCGTCTGAGCCGTCATCGCCTTCCGTTCGGGCCCGTGCGCGCGCCGCGCGAGCGGACCCGTCCGTCTCACCGACAGGAGGACACCATGGCCGAGATCACACGTTTCCCCTTCGTCCGCCACCTGCGCGCCGAGCCGAGCTCGCACGTGCTGCTCTTTCAGGGCGGGCGCCTCACGGAGAGCGGCGCCGGCCTCTCGAGCTGGTTTCTGCCCCTGCGCGCCGCGATCGCCGAGGTCCCCGTCGACGACCGCCCGGTCCCGCTCACCGTGCACGCGCGCTCCGCGGACTTCCAGGACGTCACCGTGCAGGGGGTGATCGGCTACCGCATCGTCGACCCCGAGCGCGCGGCCCGGCGCATCGACTTCGGCATCGACCTCGTCCGCGGCACGCACCTGCACGAGCCGCTCGACAAGATCGCGCTGCTCCTCAGCCAGCTCGCGCAAGAGCACGCCTCGCACTGGATCGCTGAGACCTCGCTCGAGGGCGTGCTCTCGCGCGGCACCGCGAAGGTGCGCGAGGCGATCGGCACCGCGCTCTCGGTGGACCCCAAGCTCGCAGAGCTGGGGATCGAGCTGACCTCGGTGCGCGTGCAGAGCGTGGTGCCGGTGCCCGACGTCGAGCGCGCCCTCGAGGCGCCGATGCGCGAGCGCATCCAGCAGCAGGCCGACGAGGCGGCCTTCGCGCGCCGGGCGCTGGCGGTCGAGAAGGAGCGCGCGATCCAGGAGAACGAACTGCAGAACCGCATCGAGCTCGCCCGCCGGCTCGAGCAGCTCATCACCCAGGAGGGCGCCAACCAGAACAAGAAGGCGCACGACGAAGCGGCCGCCAAGCGCGTCGCGGCGGAGGGCGAGGCGGAGCGCAAGCGCCTCCTCGCGGGCGCCGACGCCGAGACCATCCGGGTCACCGAGACCTCGCGGATCGAGGCGGAGCGGGCGCGCATGGAGATCTCGCGGAGCGCCCCGGCCCTCGTGCTCTTCGCGCTCGCCGCGCAGGAGATGGCCCGCCACCTCGAGCGCATCGATCACCTGCACCTCGGCGCCGAGCTGATGCCGATGCTCACCGAGCTGGTCTCGGCGGGCACCAAGCAGCTCGAGGCCGCCGCAGGAAAGAAGTGAGCCGATGGACCCGCGTGGCACAGGCGCGCCGATCGGGCCCCGCGTCGTCGTGGTCACCCGCCCGAGCGAACTCGAGCTCCTCATCGCGCACCACGGGACGAAGGAGCAGGCCCGCTTCGTCCTGCGCCAGCGCGGCCAGGAGCTCGGGCCGGTCGAGGCCGCCCACCGGGCGCTCGACGAGGCGGCGCGCACGGTGCTCGGCGCGCTGCCGCTCTCCTACCGGCGCGCCCGGGTCGGCCGGCAGGATCTGCCGCGCTTCCTCTTCGAGCCGGCCGACGTGATCGTCGCGGTGGGCCAGGACGGCCTCGTCGCGAACGTGGCGAAGTACCTCGATGGCCAGCCGGTGATCGCGGTCTGTCCGTCGACGCCCGGAGTGCTCGCTCGCACGGGGGCCGCGGCCTTCGCGGACCAGCTCGCCGACGTGCTCGCGGCGCGGGCCCGCATCGAGGAGCGTACGATGGTCGAGGCGCGGCTCGACGACGGGCAGGTGCTGCGCTCGCTCAACGAGATCTTCGTCGGCCACCGCTCGCACCAGTCGGCGCGCTACGAGCTCTGGTCGCCCGACGCCGCACGCCACGAGCGACAGTCGAGCTCGGGCGTGGTCTTCGCGAGCGGCACCGGCGCGACCGGCTGGGCCGCCTCGATCGCCCGGCAGAGCCGGGAGGCACCGGCCCTGCCCCAGCCCACCGAGCCGCACCTCGTCTACCTCGTGCGCGAAGCCTGGCCGAGCCCGAGCACCGGCACCTCGCTCGTCGCCGGGGCGGTGCAGGCCACGGAGAGGGTCGCCCTCGTCTCGGAGATGAACGAGGGCGGCGTGGTCTTCGGCGACGGCATGGAGAGCGACCGGCTCACCCTCGGCTGGGGCCAGCGGGTCGAGGTCGGCCCGAGCACGAGGCGCCTCCGCCTCGCGGCCTGATGCGCTCAGCTGTCCTTCACCACGTCGGTGACGGCGCCGGCACCGCCGCGGGTCATCGCGAAGTGCAAGAGCCCGGGCGTGTGCTGCCCGAGGAAGGCGCCGACCTTGCCGTGCCCCGTGAACACGTGCTCGCGCTTTCGCGACGCGAGCGCGTCGGCCATCGACTTCGCCGCGCGATCGGCGGGCCACATGAGGTTCTTCGGGCGCTTGTCGATGCGGCTCGGGTCGTGCCGTCCCTCGTTGTCGACCTGGGCGATCTCGCTCTCCACGAAGCCGGGGTGGAGGATCGAGACGCTCACGCCGGTGCCGTGGAGTTCGACCGCCAAGGAAAGGCCCATCATCCGCAGCGCGGCCTTGCTCGCGCAGTAGGCGCCGACGCCCGGCGCGGGGGTGAAGGCCGCGACGCTGCCGACGAGCGCGATCCGCCCCCGGCTCAGGAGCAGGTGCGGCAGCGCGTGGCGCACGGTGATCGCCGCGCCGACGACGTTCGTGTCGAGCTGCCGGCGCCAGTCCTCCGCGCTGAGCTTCGAGAGCTTGCCGGCGACCGAGAAGCCCGCGTTCGCGACCACGCAGTCCAGACGGCCGAGCTCGGCGGCGACCCGATCCGCCGCCCGCTGCACGTCGTCCTCGTCGGTGACGTCGCAGAGCACCGGCAGCGCCGCGCCGCCCCGCTCCTCGATCGCCCTGGCGACCTCTTCGAGGTTCTTCTGCCGGCGGCCGGAGAGGGCCACCTTCGCGCCGCGGCCGGCGAGCTCGAGGGCGAGCGCCCGGCCGATGCCGCTGCCTGCGCCGGTGATCCACACGACCTGCCCCGAAAAGACCTTCTTCGACATGACCGCGGCGTAGCCCTGGGCCCTCGCTCGGTCCAGGGACGTGCCACGCCGTCCCGATTGATTTCCCGCGCCGCATTCCCGATGCTCGCGGCCCGGTCATGCTCCCCGATGCAAGCGACGCGGCGCTGGGCCAGAGCCCGCTCCTCTCGATCGTGCTGCTCGGCGCGCTGACGCTGCTCCCCTTCGTGTTCATGACGACCACGAGCTTCGTGAAGATCTCGGTGGTCTTCTCCATCCTCCGCAACGCCCTCGGCACGGGCCAGGTCCCGAGCGGCACGGTGGTGACCGCGCTCGCGGCGATCCTGTCGCTCTACGTGATGGCGCCGATCGGCGAGGCGATGCTCGAGGCCGCGGGGCCGGCCATCGCGCGGATCGATCCGGCCCAGCCGCTCTCCACGACCGACGCGCTCTTCGAGGCCGCCGAGCTCGGCTGGGAGCCGCTCCGCGCGTTCCTCGAGCGGAACGCCGGCATCGAAGAGCTCGCGCTCTTCCGGGATTTGCGGCGCGAAGGGAGCGCCGATCCGAATGCCATCACCGAGCACGACTCCCTCGTCGTGCTGCCGGCCTTCGTGATCACCGAGCTCAGCGAGGCGTTCCAGATCGGCTTCCTCGTCTTTCTGCCCTTCCTCGTCATCGACATGGTCGTCGCGAACGTCCTGCTCGCGCTCGGGATGCAGATGCTCAACCCGACCCAGGTGAGCATGCCCTTCAAGCTGCTGCTCTTCGTGCTGGTCAACGGCTGGCTCCTCCTGAGCCGCGCCCTGGTCCTCGGCTACGCCTGAGCCGCCGCGGCTTTTCTCACCGCGCCGCTCGACCTGCGGGGCCGCGGGACTAGTTCTGGCGAATGAACCGACGCGAGATGTTCCTCGTCGGCGGCAGCACCGCCGCCGCGCACGTCCTCTGGACCACCCTCTCGGGGTGCGGCGCGCAGTCGACGCCCGGCGGCACGACGCCGACGCCGCCCGCCTCGGGGCCTGCCGACCTCATCGCCGAGCGCACCGCGGACTGCGTGCTCGCCTGCGAGCGCTGCATCACCGCGAGCATCGCCCACGCCAGCCACGGCATGACCGACATGCTCGAGTGCCTGCGCATGGCCCGCGACTGCGCCGCGCTCTGCCGGGCCACGAACGTGCTCGCGGCCGCCGGCTCGAGCCGCCTCGCTGCCCTCGCCGCGCTCTGCGCCGAGTGCTGCGAGGCCTGCGCGGCGCAGTGCCGGACGCACGCCGCCCACGAGCCGGCCTGCGCCGCCTGTGCCGACGCGTGCACCGCGTGCGCCGAAGCCTGCCGCGCCGCCTGACGCTGCGCCGCCTGACGCTGCGCCGCCGGACGCTGCGCCGTGCGCCGCGGTGAAAAGGAGCACGCTCGCGGCTGGTCGGGCGCACCGATCCGTCCCAGACCTCCGGCGTGCCCGATCCCGCGCGCCTCGAGGCCTTCCGCCGATTCGGCTGGCTCACGCTGGGAGTGAACGTCGTGGTCGTGCTCGGCGGCGCGATGGTACGCGCCACCGGCTCGGGCGCGGGCTGCGGCTCGCACTGGCCCGACTGCAACGGCGAGGTCGTCCCGCTCGCGCCGAGCACCGAGACCCTCATCGAGTTCTCGCACCGCGCGACGAGCGGCCTGGCCCTGCTGCTGGTGCTCGGGCAGCTCGTGTGGGCGTACCGGCTCTTTCCGCGGCCGACCTTCGCGTCCCATCCGGTGCGTTCCGCGGCGGCGTACGCAACCGGCTTCATCCTGGTCGAGGCCCTCATCGGCGCGATGCTGGTGAAGCTCGAGCTCGTCGGCGAGAACGCCTCGCTGTGGCGGGCGCTCGTGGTCGGCCTGCACCTCGTCAACACGTTCCTCTTGCTCGGCGCGCTGACGCTGGTGCCGATGCTCGCGGGTGCCGATCATGACCGCACGCTCGGGCTGCACGACCAGGGGGGACGCGCGGTCCTCCGCCTCGTGGCGCCGATCGCGCTCGGCGTCCTGCTCGTGAGCGCCGCCGGCGCCATCACGGCCCTGGGAGACACGCTTTTTCCTGCGGATTCGCTCAGCGAGGGTTTCGCCGCCGACACCGCGCACGACGCGCATCCACTCGTGCGCCTGCGGGTCATCCACCCGCTGCTCGCGGTGCTCGTCTACCTCGCGGTCGTCGCGCTGGGGGTCCTCGGACCGCCCGCCCTCGAGCGGGCCCGCAGCGGCGCCGCCGCGCGAACGAGGATCTGGTTTCGCGCGCTCGGGTCGCTGGCGACGCTGCAGATCGCGAGCGGCACCCTCACCCTCGTCCTGCTCGCGCCGCTCGCGATGCAGCTCGTGCACCTCGCCATCGCCGACGCAGTCTGGATCTCGCTCGTGGCGCTGCTCGCCCGCGCCCTCCGCTGAAGGCGCAGGCCCGGCCTGCTAGCGTGCCGCCATGGCGCGCCCCCGCTCACGCTCACGCTCCTGGTCCCAGGCCCTCACGGGCTACTTCGCCCGCGGCCTGCTCGTCTTCGTCCCCGTGGTCGTCACGCTCTACTCGGTGTGGCTGGTCCTCAGCTGGCTCGACGAGCGCCTCCGGATGCCCTTCTTCGGCCTGGGCCTCTTGCTCACGCTGGGACTGATCTTGCTCACCGGCTTCGTCGCCTCGAACGTGGCGGGCCAGGCCTTCGTGGGATTCCTCGAGTCGGGCATCAAGAACCTCCCGCTGGTGAACCTTCTCTACACGAGCATCAAGGACCTGCTCGGAGCCTTCGTGGGCGACAAGAAGAGCTTCGATCAGCCGGTGATGGTCGCGCTCGACGCGTCCGGCGCGCTGAAGACCTTCGGCTTCGTCACCTGCACGAAGTTCGACGACGTGCGCCTCAAGGGCTGGGTCTCGGTGTACCTGCCGCAGGCCTACAACTTCGCCGGCAACGTGATCGTCGTGCCCTCCGCGCGGGTCGAGCCAGTCGACGCCGATCCCGCACAATTCATGGCCTTCATCGTGTCGGGCGGCGTCGCCTCGATGGGCGGAGCGCGGACGATGATCGACGATGGAACCTTCGCCGGCACGCGCCTCTCCTCGCCCGGTCCGCGCTGATCACGCCTTGTCCGTCGCGACCCACGCGGCGGCGACGAGCACGAGCCCGCCGCCGGCGAGGCCCAGCGCGCCGAGGCGCTCGCCGAACGCGACGGCACCGACGACGCAGGCGACGAGCGGCTCGAGGAGAGCGAGGACGGCCGCGCGCGCCGACCCGATCACGGTCAGCGCCCGCACGAACAAGAAGCCCGCGAGCACACCGGGCAGCGCGATGGCGATCGCCATCCAGCCCAGGTCCGAGGCCTCGACCTGCCCGATCTCTGCCGCCGCGAGCGGCGCGAGCAGCAGCGCCGAGAGGAGCGCATGGCTCGAGAGCGCGGTCGCAGGCCCCACCGCGGCACCGAGGCGTCGCGCGGCGAAGACGCCTCCCGCGTAGCCGAAGGCGGACGCGAGCCCGAGGCCGGCGCCGAGCACGAGCGTCCCGTCGAGGCTCGCGCCGCGCCACGGCTCGAGGACGAGCACGAGTCCTGCGAGCGCGAGGAGCGAGGCGGGGATCGCCCGTGCCGATCGGGTGCCCTCCACGGCCGGGGCGAGCAGGGCCACGAGCACCGGCGCGACCGAGTGGGTCAGCACCGCCACCGGGACCGTCGTCACCATCATCGCGCGGAAGAACGTGCCCACGTTCAGCGCGTCGAAGACCGCGTACGCGACGAGCGCCGCGGCGAGCCCCTTCGTCCAGAGCACCGGCCGCGCACGCAGCTCCCGGAGCGCGAGCGGGGCAGAGGCGAGCGCGACGCCGAGGAGCAGGAGCGGCGCGGTGACGGCGCCGTCCAAGCCGGTCGGCCGCAGGAAGAGGCTCCAGCACCCCCACAGCGTCGCGGCGAGCACCACGAAGAGCGAGGCGCGAAGCGGCGTCGTCGCGCTCAAGCGGGAAGGCTCAGGTCGGCGAGCACCCGGCGCTCGAGCTCGCTCGGCTCGGCATCGAC
>Ga0209985_10000337_pt1 | contig 52337 bp, 40 predicted proteins | sample NOAtaG_FD_187305 | JGI IMG/M metagenome (GOLD analysis project Ga0209985, IMG submission 187305) | Freshwater lake microbial communities from Lake Erie, under a cyanobacterial bloom - NOAA_Erie_Diel6S_1000h metaG (SPAdes) (version 2) | ecosystem: Environmental > Aquatic > Freshwater > Lake ... | reverse complement strand
ATTGGTTTTTAAGCCTAAGTTTCGCAGTCGCTTGCTTAAAGACAAGCTCACAGGCCTGCTAAGGTTTGCGAGTACGTTCGGGACCTTGCACACTTTGAGCTCCAACGCTGAGCTTGGAAGCGACCTGGCTAGACATTGGACACGCGCCAGAATCTTGCCGACAGATCTGATCTATGCTAAGGGAATGACTTCTTAAAGTGCTCCTTCTTGAGTGGAATGGGGCTTGCTTGTGTCCTGATGCGTTTGGCCTTTTATCAGCCGAGGTGATCTTCAATGAATTGGAAACTCTTGCTGCCTGCGTTTACTTTATTTGCTTTGGTCCCAGCTTGTGTTGAGAACACTTCTTCGCCGAAGATCATCGGTGGTCAAGCTGCCGATCAGAGTTACCCTTTTTTTGTGGGAATTTTCGATAAAGGTGCGACATCGTCCTTTTGTGGTGGCACTCTGATCCAGCCCGATGTTGTGCTTACTGCAGCGCACTGTCTGGCTGAACAGCGCGATGCTTTGCAGGTTGCTCTGAAGCATGTGAATAACACGGCCGATGAAAACACGGAATTTCGCGACGTGAAGGCCATCCGCATCCACGAGAATTTCGATCCGACAAATTATGACAATGATGTTGCTCTGATATTCCTCGTGAGTAAAGAGGGTGACGAAGCCCTTGCCGACTCCGTGATGAAGTTGAATGATGATTCAGGGTTGCCTGCGGAGAAGCAGGTCGTTCGCGTCATTGGTCACGGTAACCGCAGCTCATTGGGAACGATCTACGAAAACGAGCTCTACCAAGTGGATACTCCGGTGCTGAGCAACCCGAGCTGTCGCGAGTTTGGCGAATTGTACGCCGATGTCCGAGATAGCATGCTGTGTACAGGGGATGTATTTGATGGCGGCAAGGATAGTTGCCAGGGCGACTCGGGCGGGCCATTGTTTGTTCCGGGTGACAAACCGAGTTTAGTGGGTATCGTCAGCTGGGGCTCAGGCTGTGCCCAAAAGAAAAAACCAGGTGTCTACACTCGCGTCTCATCCTTCCTCCCGTGGATCAACGATGCGATCGAGCAGTTCCGCAAACCCGCTCCCCTGACTCTTGAAAATTTGTCTGAAGTCAGCCAGCGATACTGCTACCGCCGCCCCAGTCAGACAAAATATCTCAGCGGTGAGGCACTTTCGGTCAACGTGCGCAGCCTGGTAACCCAACCCAGGAGCTGGTTGACCGTCGGCGCGCCTGCCATCGAACCCTTGTTAGCCGCCTTCAATCAGACTGTCTTCGATCGCTGTGATGTTACAAACGAAGCAGGAGAGAGCTTCAGCCTGGTTTATGCTCACCCTACCGATGATGTGACTGGCGTGGGGACGGTGTATCTTCAGTTCAGGTCAGCCGTCTACGTGGCTTCGGAGAAGACAACAGTAAGGCAACATGATCTGACCTGTCGCCGTGATAAGATCGCGTCACTCTCCTTCGCGCCCGAGTATTCCTTTTTAGCGTTAGGGGATGAGAGCTATTTTGGACAACCTATGACCGCGCCTGCAAGCTTGCCCTCGAGCGTACTGGCATGCTCCGAGGTGGGCTATGATTTTCGTGTTTATAAAGATGCTAGCCATGGTGTTTACGTCAGCGTAGCGGTTCCTGGCAGCAACATGCAGTGGTTTCAGATGAACCAAGAAGAGTCTCTGTTCAGTATCAGCGCACTGAAAATCAGCGATAGCAAAGCACGAATCGAGATCAAGAACGAGTCCCCAGACGATCTATTTTCTTGGAAGTTGGAATGCGAGCGCAGCTTTACTCTTACGGACAAGCGCGGTAAACCTTCTTCCCAGACTCAAATCGCGAGCGTCAATCGCGTCCTGTTCAACTACCCCCTTGATGTGGATGCCTTCATTCCCGCCGGTTTCGTTCGCTCCTATTACGTTGAAGTAGCTGGCGGTGATCTGGAAGGCTTTTTCAAGAGCTGCCGTATCAATGATGTGACGCCAAAACTAGTGATGGAAACGCCCTGATTCTCGCCCGCTGCCCAGGGCACTGCGATCCGTCCCGTCCGTTGACGGTCGGGACGGATCGGTCGCGCTTTCCGTTTAAGTAGCTTTCGGGCATCACGGATCAGGATTGCGGCGAGCGATCGTTCACGCTCGGTTCGGGAACTAGAGCGGGCCATTCAAGTCTTCTCACGCTTCCATCGAACTCACCCTGTCCCTTCGTGGCATCTACAGCTGCTCGTTAGAGTCACTCTATCGATGGAGTGACTGCAAGCTCATCGAAGATCGCCGAAGCTCGGGGCATAGCCTAGCAGCTGGCCAGCGATATCTCTTTAAGATAGCATCGATCGATATTCAATCACCGGTGGCCCAAAAAAGCATAGAACCTAGGAGATCATACTCAGGTGAACCCATCATGCTGCCTGCAAAGGCGATTATGCTTCCGATCTCAGACTCATCGAGACTTTTGACGAAGAGATTATAGGGCGCACTCACCTGTCAGTCATATCAATCGTAGCGACAAGGTTCACGCCTGAGGTGACAGCTCGAAAACTTTTGGCAGGAAGTTCAGCCTGTCCATCTATCGCAAAGGTTTGAGGGCATCACAACTCAGCCTAAGGGCGATAGTGATCGTCAAAAAATCCGGATCCGTGCCTCTCTCACACTCGATGTCGTCCGCCATAGAATAGCGCGATAGCTCACTGCAACGTTCTCGCGGATCATGACTGTGAACCTCGTTCCAATCTCTATCAAGCAAATCAAGAAATGTCGTTCGTTGGCGCTTGATCTGCGAGCTCACAAGAGCCTCTTGCTGGACAAGGCTATACAATCATTCATCAGTCAGAACTTTCGCTACGATATCTTCGTCCGCGACCAATCCGAACAGGCGGCTATCCAGCGCAAGGTTGATAGATTCGCCAAGGACGATGTGATGGCTCGGTGGGACTCGCGAGTCTTCATTCAGATGTGAGGCTAAGGTTTTCCACTGGGGTGGTGTCATGAGGTAGGCTTGACCTCGGGAGTTCTCGTGAACAATATCGTTCACCATCAGGTCTACTCGCCGACGGCTCCACTGTGGAGGTCTAAGGCAAGCTTTGAGTTCTCTGAGCGTTTTGCCCAAAAGCGGGAAACCGGCGAACTCTTTCGACGATTTCTACGCCCCTTCTACCCGACATCTCTTTGCACTGATCTGATACGCATCGAGATCCAGCTTTCTGATCTGACACCTGAGCTCAGCAATGGTCTCAAGAATGCAATATGATCGCGATCGCTAAAATACGAGCCATGTGCCTGGCTCGATAAAAAGTCGACTTTCGAAAGGGGCACTGCAGCCCTCTAACAGAATCCTACCTACTTGGACTCGATCGCCTCCAAGGGGATCGGATCTGATTCATCAGCAGAAACTAGCACAAGCTGAAGTTGCAGGGATTTAATCCTCAAGCTCTAAGATATTTTTGTCTATCAGGATGGCACTGACCGCAGCCGGTAGCCCGCACCCTCTGCTTGGGACATCCTGCAGCAAAACCGTACCTCCCATCAGCGCCCACGGGGCTTCACCAGGACTGTGATCTCTTCGCGATTGTGGTACAGGTGTTTGACTCGAAGCTCGAAAGCTGAGGGATCAAGCTGATTTTCTCGCCAGAAGAGCGCCAGGCAAGTTTCCCATTCTTCGTATCGTTTCTTCATCGGTAGCTTCAAGTTGAAGACCATCCATCGACACTGCTTCTCGCGCAGCCAACGGGCCATCAAAGTCACGACCTTCTGCGGCTTGTCGACCATGTCACAGACCAAAAGTGCGACGGCTTGTTTGGGCTTGAACTTGTAGGCGTCCACTTCGTGGTGATCGACCATGCCGCTGGCCATCAGCTGCTCGTCCATTCGCCCATTATCGACGGCATGGACAAAAAACCCTTTTTGCACCAGATGAAAGGTCCATCCGCCCGGAGAGGCCCCGAGATCGACGGCCGTACCACCACCTTCAAGCAGCTGCGTGCGCTCTTTGTCACTGAGCAATCCCAAGAGAGCTTCCTCCAGTTTCAATACCGAGCGACTGGGGGATTCTTCTGGGAACTTCAAGCGGGGTATACCGCTTTTCCAAAGCCCTTTAGGTTCCCTCTGGATGCCGACGTAGGCTTTCTCGTAATTTACAAAAACGACATGAAAGGCCGGCGCTTGCGCCGCCTGAGGATCGTAGCTAAAGCCTAAGCGCTTCATCGCATTCCCAAGCGCGGGAACAAATTTTTTGCAGAAGGTGGCCAGCGCTCGGCCTTCGTTGGTGTCTGGATGTTCAAGGACCAAGGCACGGTAGGTCCGCTCCGTGGTGGCTTCCAGAAAAGCTTCCGCTAGTGGTGTGGCCCTGTCCTTCGCCGGCAAATCTTTGACGAGTTTAACCGCTTCAATACGGTGCCGCGCGAAGATCAGGGAAGCCAGGCTTGGCACCGGAGCTCTTTTCTCAGCCGAAGGCTCCAGATACTCACCCTGGTAGCCGACCAGACCATGAGGTTCGAGGCTTTGAGCACTCCCACTCCAACCGCATTCAGCAAAGCGTTCGTTGACCTCGGCAGCACAGTCCGCTTCAAAGCCGGGCCGACAAAAGAGTAGAAATCGTTTCATTCCGTTACCTCCCACAGAGACTTGCGTCTCTTAGTACATCAGGACCAAGAAGGGAAGGGATATTCTGGGCTTGTCTGAAATCCTAGTTTCGTGTGAAATAAAGCTGCAACGTGCGTGAAATGGCTCAATTGGGTTGCGCGGTTCGTGTAAATCTCTGAAATCATAATGACAAATCTGCGTGCTCGACTTGGTATGGAATGTGTTAGGAGAGGTATAGTTCAACGAAGAGGTTTCGTTCATGTCAAAAAGCAAGTTACCACGCCAGGCGCTCAGTGGATCTCGGGTTCTCATTGTGGATGACGAAGAAATCCTGGCCTGGAGTATCGAAACCGAACTTAAGGCAAACGGGGCTGAGGTTTTAGCCTGCAATTCCTTGCGTGCGGCGCTTGAGAGCTTTCAATCTTTCAACCCCGACTTGGCCATTTGTGACCTGAGATTGCCCGACGGAAGCGGGATGGAGTTGCTGAAGAAGTGGCGCTTTGAGAAGCCTGATATGCCGACCATCCTCATTACAGCCCATGGTGCAGTCGAGTCCGCTATTGATGCGCTTCGCTTGGGGGCGTTCGATTATCTGCAGAAACCTTTTGATCTGAAAAGTTTGATCGCAGCGGTCAACCGGGCCGCTGAATTGTCTTTCTTAAGGCAGAAGGTCAGCCAGCTCACGGGGCATGAAGTCACCCGCGAACCGATGCAGATGATCGGGGAATCACCTGCGATGCGCCGGATCCGCACCCAACTGGAACGGGTGGCGCGCTCGCGTGCCAGCACGGTCCTCATTCTCGGGGAGAGCGGTACTGGTAAGGAACTGGCGGCACGAGCGATTCATGAATGGTCGGATCGGGCCAATGCACCCTTCGTCGAAATCAACTGTGCGAGCATTCCCGAGACCTTGCTCGAAAGTGAACTGTTCGGTTACGAGAAAGGCGCATTCACTGACGCCCGAGATCGGAAGCTAGGACTTTTCGAATTGGCTCAGAACGGGACGATTTTTCTGGACGAGATCGGTGAAATGCCGATGAAACTACAGACCAAGCTCTTGCGAGCCCTTGAGTATCGTCGCTTCAAACGCCTGGGTGGCACCAAGGATATTAGCTTTTCCGCCAGGATTGTGGCTGCCACCAACCGGAATCTACTCGAAGAGATTCAAAACAAGTCCTTCCGCAGTGATCTCTACTACCGACTGAGCGCCTTACCTGTGTCTTTACCCCCGCTGCGCGATCGTATGGAAGATCTCGACCTGCTTATCGACTTCTTCGCTCAGAAGCTCGCTCAGGACCTTAACATCGAGGTGCCGCGCGTTCACGCCGCAACGCGTGATAAGCTCAGAGGGCATGACTGGCCCGGTAACCTGCGTGAATTGCGGAATGTTCTCGAGCGTGCCTTGGTCTTTCACGCCCCGCAAGAGGTGATGCCGTTTCACATCGAACTGGATGCCTGGATCGAAGCTCAGGTGCCCCTTCAAACCATCAATGCTGCCGCCAATGTCACTCTCGGTAATGGTCATGCGAAGGAGACAAAAGGGAATGGTGCTGCTCACAACGCGCCGATGGTCTTGCCGGAACAGGGGATCAACTTGGAGGATCTCGAGCGAGATCTGCTGCTGCAGGCCCTCGATCGAGCGCGCAACAACCAAACCAAGGCCGCTGAGCTGCTCGGGATCTCACGTCATACCTTCCGATATCGACTCGAGAAGCATGGCATTATCAAGCACTAGGACCTCGGGACACCGAGTTTGATTGTTCGTAGTCAATGACACATGGAGTGGGTCAACTTTGAGGCCTTAAGCAGAGAGACAGCGATCCGCTCCGCTATACTGCCGACGTAAAGCTATCGTCGGCGGTGCGTGAAGGGGGCAGTTATGTACGAAGCTAGCAGAAAGGTGCATGCGTGCGATGTGTGCCAGGAACAACGTGAATGTCAGGATCTATTCGTGGCGATGCGAATCCTGGAAGCCGAGATGATTTATTGCGAAGACAAGACGATGCACGATCGCTTTTTCGAGCTTAAGACAGCATTGGATGCCTTTGGTTTTGCTTTTCCTTACGGTCCAGTCTACTGTCAATTGTCCATAAATCTTAACGATGCTCAGGCCCTGCAAATCGAGGCTCAGAAACTCCGCGAAGGCCTGAGGCGAAAGCTTAGACTTTACTCCTAATGACCGAAACAGACGTGAAAAGGACCCCTTTGTCTGCGACATCGCTCGGCGACGCGGCACGGGGGCTGCATGGCAAAGCTGTTTCGAATCCATCAGAGTTTGTTTATCTCGCGCTCCCAAAGGGATTTGCCTCAGTGCCTATGAGGGAAATCCCGCTTGGTCGGTCGAGAGATCACCCTCTCACGGAGTCCCCAGCCCTGACCAGGCTCGCCATATCGTGAGGATCCCCGCGAAAACCAAGAAGAGCTTGCCCAAACGTGTGAACCAGAGCGATGGGACTTTTCCCGTCACGAGTGTTGGCATGTATGTTGCTGATGCCATGGCAGGGAGCGTTCCCAAGGAAAAAGCCAGCATCGTGGACGCGCCGCTCAGAGCAGATTGAGTTCCTGCAGCTGCGAGCAGCAGAGGATGTAAGGTCATACACGGTAGGAGCACAGTCAGAAGTCCTAGCAGAAAAGACGGTCCGAGACCCTTTTGAGTCTGAAACCTTTGCTGCCAGTAACTGTGTAAAGCATAGAGTGAGCGTGATCCCGGCACACGAAATCTTTTGCTCATCCAAGGAGCTAGTGCCCAGATGATTAGAAGCACCCCGAGAGCCATGGCAAGCCAAGCGCCCACCGTGAAGGAGAAGGAGCTGATCTGTTGGGACACGAAACCCACGAGAGCTCCTGCTAGGCTGTATGAAATGACACGGCCTAGGTTGTAGAGGAGGGTGGCCCAGCCCAAGCGAGGCCGAGCTCGAGCGAGGACTGAGCAAGCGAGTGGCCCGCACATCCCAATGCAATGCCAGGACAGTAGGAAACTGTAAGAGAACACGGCGGCAAATCCCGCAAAGGCGAGGGGATCGATACTCCCTAGATCGAATCCAAGGTGATGATGATGACTGTGACCCATATGCTCCATCGAAGACATCCAAAGATCCTTTCCTCTGCTGCGGCGGATGAGCGCTTTTGTCGTCACTGTGAGACTCTTTTGCCGCGTGAGCTTGAAGATGATTACTGCTGTCATGGGTGTCGGTCAGCCCACACGCTCATTGAGACGTTTGAGTTAAACCGTTTTTATGAAATTGTACAGGAAAACAACGAAGGGCTCCGTCCTGCGCGTGTCCAGCGAAGTGACTACAAGCTGTTTGATGCTCCCATTTTTCAGGATGGCTTTGTGGAGAGTAAGCAGGATGGGCAGAAGACCGCGCATTTTTATCTTGATAACATGAGCTGTTACGCTTGTGTGTGGGTCTGTGAGCAGTTGGTCCGCAAGCTGGATTCCGAGGCTCAGTTAGCGATCAATCTGGCTACGGGAGAGGCTACACTCGCCTTTGATTCATCCCGGCATGATCTTTCCCATTTCCTCCAACACTTCGAAGCCTTGGGCTTTGGAGTCAGCCCCAATCGGACCTTTACCCGCGATAACCGTCGGGAGGTAGCACGGATTGGAGTAGCTCTCTTCTGTCTCATGAATATCATGATGCTAGCCTTTCCCGAATACCTGGGAGCCTCTTCGTTGGAGGACCGTTTTCGCGACCTGTTTCGATGGATCTCGATGGTTTTAGCTGCTTTAGCCGTGTTTTATAGCGGTTGGCCTCTGCTTGCCGGGGGGGTGTATGCGGTGCACAAACGCAGTCTGCACCTGGATCTCCCCATCGCTCTCGCCCTGATTGTTTGCTATGCATACAGCGTTTATAACACCGTCCGGGGGCATGCGTTCGTCTATTACGACACGACGACCGCAGTGGTGGCTTTGCTGCTCATCGGCCGCTTCGTTCAGGGACAGGCGCTCTCGCGAGTGGCTCGGCAGCAAAGTCAGTATCTCGAAGGCGACTATCGTTTGGCTCGGGTGCAAGCAGGTGATGGCAGCGAAGAGATGAAAGCCCTGGTGCAGGTGGTCGAAGGTGATGTTCTGCGACTTTTGCCCGGCGAGGTTGTGCCAATCGATGGTATCCTGCTGAGTCCGAGCTCCGAGTTGCATTATGCGCTGCTGACAGGTGAGAGTGATCTGCATGGCATCATAGAAGGGCAAACAGTCCTGGCCGGCGCTGTCAATGGGTCTCGTCCTATGCTGCTGCGGGCTGCACAGCCCGGGGTGCAGAGTTATCTGCTTCGACTGCAAAAGGCTTCGCAGGCTCTTCACCATCAAAAGGGGCATTATCTGGGGTTATCGGAGAAACTGGCTAAAGGGTTTGTCGCCTTTGTCCTGATGATGGCGGCTCTCAACCTGCTTCTTTGGTTTCCTTTCTCTCCTTCGACCGCGATTGAGCGCTTTGCTGCTGTCCTGTTGGTCGCCTGTCCTTGCATCTTTGGCTTCGGGGCTCCCTTGGTCATTGCGAGAGCTTTTCATCTTGGGATGCAACGCGGCGTCCTCTTCCGGAGCCAGAGGGCTCTCGAGCGTCTCAGCGAAGTCGAGCGATTCTATTTCGATAAAACGGGTACCTTGACCGAAGACGAAAGTCGCATCGTCGAGGCCCACTGGAATCAACTGGAACTGAGGAAAATGCAGCTCGATCCGCAGCAGGTCCAGACCCTTCTGAGGCGCCTGCCCGAGTTTGCCCGGCACCACGTGATTACCGCCTTGACCCGATGGCTAGGTCCAGGAGACGCAAGAGAAGAAACACAGGTGAAAGCGATACGAGAATACTTTGGACAAGGTCTCTCCTTGGTCTGGAATGGTCATGATGTTCGGCTGGGCCGCTATGGTTTCTGTGTCGGTCGTGAACCCGATGATCCTCAAGCACTTGAGTACTCCTATCTCGTCATCGATGGGGCTATCGTCCTTCAATTCAAGTTGAGTGAAACGCTGCGACCAGAGGCCACAGCGACCCTACAAAGTTTGGTATCACAAGGGCGGCACATCTATATGCTCACAGGCGATGCAACAGGACGCGCTCAGGATGTTGGCCAAGCCCTGGGAATCGATGTAGCTCATATCGCAGCTCGCTTGAATCCTCAGGATAAAGAGCAGCAGATCGTCGAAGGCGAGAGAAGCGCAATGGTCGGCAACGGCATTAACGATGCCTTGGCTGTCTCGAAAGTATCTATCGGGATTGCTGTTGAGAGCGCGACCGATGCACTTAAAGAAAAAGCGGATGTCGTGCTCGCCAAACCGGGACTTCAGCCAATTTTAGACGCTCTGAAGGTCTCCGAACGAGCTCGAACGATCATGCAACGCTGCTTTTTCTTCGCCATTCTCTTTAATGGGGTGGGGATGACCTTGGCTGTCGGGGGGTGGGCTACTCCCGTTCTGGCCGCCATTCTAATGCCGATCAGTTCTCTAACGATCTTTACGATCGCTCAGCGATGGTCGGTCACCCTCAGGGTCGGAGGATGACAGATGGAGATTCTTTATTTTCTCATTTTTCTGAGTTTTGTCATGGCAATGGGGGGCCTTGCGGCTTTTCTATGGGCTAATCAAAGCGGACAGTTTCGTGATTTGAGGCGACCAGCGGAAGAGATGCTGTTCGAGGACCGTCCTAAGTCGAGCCAATAGCTTTAAATGATCCATATGTGTCCTTGTTAAGGGAGGAATGTATTTTGTCACAGTCGCATGAAACACTCACTGTCACGTACGATGACCGAAGTGCAGCCCAGTTTCTTTGGGCTACGCTGATCTGGGGCGTTATCGGCATGCTTGTCGGGGCCCTGGCGGCTCTGCAGCTTGCTTTCTGGCCGGCCAATGGTGATATCCCTTGGCTGACCTTCGGACGGATTCGTCCTCTACACACGGCGGCTGTGATCTTCGCCTTTGCCGGCAATGCAATTTTTGCAGGCATGTATTACTCACTGCAAAGACTCTGCAAGGCACGCCTTTGGTCAGATGCTTTGACGAAGATTCATTTTTGGGGTTGGCAGATCATCATACTCGTCTCTGCCTTGAGTCTCATGACGGGACACACCCAGGGAAAAGAATATGCAGAGATGGAATGGACTATCGATATCGCCATCGCCATCGTTTGGGTGATCATGGGTATCAATGTCTTTGGAACCGTGGCTGTGCGAAGGGTGAAACATCTTTACGTCGCCATCTGGTTCTATCTCGCCTCGATCATCACCATTGCTATGCTTCATATTGTCAATAACCTTGCTATTCCCGTCGGAGCCTTCAAGAGCTACTCGATCTTCGCGGGGGTGCAGGATGCATTGGTCCAGTGGTGGTATGGACATAATGCGGTCGGCTTTTTGCTCACGACCCCCTTTCTCGGACTGATGTATTACTACGTTCCGAAATGTGTCGGTAAGCCTGTCTACTCGTATCGGCTGTCGATTCTGCACTTTTGGTCGCTTATTTTTATCTACATCTGGGCGGGTCCTCACCATCTTCTCTATACGTCGCTCCCTGAGTGGGCTCAGTCACTCGGTATGGTGTTCAGTCTCGCCTTGCTCGCTCCAAGTTGGGGCGGGATGATCAATGGTCTCTTGACTATGCGAGGAGCTTGGAATCGGGTCCGTGAGGAGCCTATCCTCAAGTTTTTCGTTTTGGCGCTGACTTTTTACGGTATGTCGACCTTCGAAGGGCCATTGCTATCCATAAAATCGATCAACCTAATCTCGCACTACACAGACTGGACGATTGCTCACGTGCATTCAGGTGCCTTAGGTTGGGTTGGTGGTATGATTTTCGGGATGACCTACTACCTTGCTCCCAAACTTTTTGGGCGACCACTCTATAGTCAGAGGCTCGCTAATACCCACTTTTGGATTGCTACGATTGGGCTTCTGCTCTATGTGAGCTCCATGTGGACGGCGGGAGTGACCCAGGGTCTCATGTGGATGGCGACAACGGATGATGGTCTTTTGAAGTATCCTCAGTTTATGGAAACAGTTCTGGCCTTGAAGCCACTCTTTTGGGTGCGATTACTGGGAGGATCCCTTTATCTGATCGGTGCTGTCATCTGTCTCTACAACGTATACATGACCTCACGCGGTCGGACAGTCGCTGATGAAACGGTGGCTGTCGAAGTGGAGCGACACATTCAAGCGAGAACCCTCCATGAGCGCTTGGAAGGTCACGCATTCACCCTGTCAGCTCTCGCACTGGTTGCGGTTCTCATCGGCGGTGTCGCCGAGTTTGTCCCCGCTTTGCTCATGGAAACCAAGGTCCCGACGGTGACGAGCGTTCGACCTTATACGCCCCTCGAGTTGGAAGGTCGTGATATCTATCTGCGCGAGGGTTGCTACAATTGTCACTCCCAGTCGGTTCGTGTGTATCAGAAGGAAGAAATGCGTTATGGGCCGCATTCGAAAGCCTATGAATTCGTCTATGACCATCCCTTCCAGTGGGGATCGAAGCGAACAGGCCCAGATTTGCATCGTGTGGGTGGCAAATATCCCGATCTATGGCACTATAAACACATGATGGATCCTCGTATGACGTCTCCGGGATCGATCATGCCTTCGTATCCCTGGCTTCTCGAGAATAAGGTGGATCTGAGCATGCTCGAGCCTAAAGTGAAAGCGATGAAGATGCTGGGAGTTCCCTATGATCCAGACACCATCGCGGATCCAAAGACGGCCTATAATAAACAGGCCATGAAGATCGTGACGAGCCTGTCGAAGGATGGCATTCTGATTCCCACCGATAGCGAAATTATTGCTATGATTGCTTATCTACAAAAGTTAGGCACAGATCATCAAGCCGAGCAGAAGGAGGCTGCTAAATGATGATGAGCATGGTGAAAGACGTCCTGTCACAGGGGCATTTCGGTAGTTTGCAAGCGAGTGCCCTCGTCTTGTTTGTCAGTCTCTTGACGATCATCACTGTTTGGATTTACTTACCGGGTTCGAAAGCATACTACGATCGCGTCGCGACCGATCTCTTGAAGGGGGATGAGCATGGCAGAACACGATAAAGACAAGGAAGTCGTCCGCCCTTATGTGGCAGATGGTATCGAAGAATACGACAACCCGCTGCCGCCCTGGTGGGTCTGGTTGTTCAATATCACGATCGCCTTCGGTATCGTTTACCTGATTTGGTACCACGTGCTGCACAAACCTGGGCTGGAGGCTGAACTAGCAGCTGAGAAAGCAGCTTTTCAGAAGCAAAAAGCCGAGCAGGCAGCAGCCCTGGCTGCTAGTGCTGGGGATCTCTTGACTCGCCTGAAGGACCCTGCAAAGGTCGTTGAAGGTAAAGATCTTTATGTCACCAACTGTGTCGCCTGCCACGGCCAATTGGGAGAGGGAACGGTCGGGCCCAATCTGACTGATAAGTTCTGGATTCATGGTGGTGAGCCAGATCAAATCATGGCTGTGATTCAACACGGTGTTCCGTCAAAGGGCATGGTGGCCTGGGAACCTATCCTTGGCCCCCAGAAGATCGAGGCCGTGACAGCCTATGTTCTCAGTCTGAAAGGCACCAATCCTCCGAATGGCAAAGCGCCGGAGGGTGACGAGTATTGATCAGGGTCTGTGGAACAGGCCCGTTCCAGTGTTCAGAGAGGGTCCATAAGCGAGGCGCAGAAACTTCGAAGGCAGGAAGTGGACATGGAGTCCTTCAGGAGCTGAGGGTTTTTCACGTAAGGATACGAGCTCACGCCGTATCAGGGACATGTCTGGACGCCCATACATAAGGACTTTCAACGTGAGTCATACACCGGACAGCCTTCGCGCACCGACGGTTGACCAGAGTGGGCGGCGCCGTTGGCTTTACCCCGACCGCAGGTCGGGGCGGCTCAGCCGTATCCGAGGGCGTCTGGCCCTCCTCCTTTTGGTCATCTACCTCGTCGCGCCCTTTGTGACCATCGGAGGCATGCCACTCATACGATTCGATGCCTTACAGGGGATTATTTATGTCCTTGGACAGAGCTTTCGGTTTGCCGATGGCTCTTACCTCGTCTTTGTCTTCATCACCCTGTTTCTTTTGCTCGCGTTCGTCACCAGTCTTTGGGGGCGCATCTGGTGTGGCTACGCCTGTCCCCAGACTGTTTTCGTCGAATGGGTGATTCGCCCCATTGAGGAGTGGGTGGAAGGGCCAGCACACCGGCGCAAACGTCAGGATGCTGGACCCATGACTCTGGGGCTTTTTGCTCGCAAGGCGCTCAAGTATGTGCTCTTTTCTTTCGTGATTTGGCTGATCAGTAACGCGTTTTTGGCCTATTTTATCGAACCTGCGACCCTGTGGCATTGGATGCGTGGCTCACCGGCCGAGCATCCATGGGCGTTCAGCTTCATGACGCTCACTTTCGCGGCACTTTTTCTAGATCTCACGTGGTTCCGTGAGCAGTTTTGTGCTTTCGTTTGTCCCTATGCTCGCTTGCAATCTGTGATGATCAGTTCAGCAACGCCGACGATTGCCTATGACCTAGCAAGGGGAGAACCTCGCGGCAAGCGCAAAGGGACCGGTGACTGTATCGACTGTCAACTCTGTGTCCGAGTTTGCCCGACTGGTATTGATATCCGTCATGGACTGCAGTTAGAGTGTATCCAATGCGGTCGGTGCGCAGATGCTTGCGATGGAATTATGAGCAATCTGGGGCGTCCTAAGGGTCTGGTCCGTATGGCTTCGGAGCGAGAACTGTCAGGCAAAAGATTGCACCGATTCCGAGTGAGACCAATCATCTATTTGGCTCTGCTGCTTCTGAACGTTGGTGTCGTGTCATATGCCGTGGGCACGCGCGATGATTTGAAGCTTACCGTCGTTCGGCAGCCCAGCACCACCTATACCCAGATGCGGGAGAATGAGTATGCGAATTTCTTTATGCTCCGGGTGGTTAATCAATCGCGAGACGAAAAAACATTGAGCCTAAGCGTCGATCCTGGGGTGAAGCTCATCTGTTCGGTCTGTGATCGTCCGATTGCAGCGAATCAAGAGGTGCAGGGGAACTTGGTCGTCTTATTCCCCAAGGGCTACAATAAAACCTCGATCCCGATCAAACGCGAAGGAGTTGACCAAGGTCTGGAGCTACCGCTTCTGAAGCCTCAGTGATGGGGTGCAAGATAAAGCTGGCAAGCTCAGATGGATCGACTCGAGATATGATCGATCGCCGGAGATTCAGGGGGGTGAATCAAGGTTTCAACCCGGTTTCGCCCATTATTCTTTGCCTTGTAAAGCATTTCGTCGGCAAGTTGCACGATATCTTCAGGCTTAAGTGACTTGTGGCACGCCGTGATCACCAGTCCGATACTAACGGTTACTTTGACTTGAAAGCCGCGGGATTCAAACACCCTGGTTTCGATGGTCGAGCGAATGCGTTCAGCGACCGTCTGAGCGGCCTGGACATCCTCAGTCCGTGGTATGCCGATCACGAACTCGTCCCCTCCGTACCGAGCGACGATGTCAGTTTCCCGCATATTGATGGCAAGCTCTAAAGCAATTTGTTTGAGTATGTCGCTACCAACGAGATGATTGTGTTTATCATTGACAGCTTTAAAGTCATCGATGTCAATCATGATCACGGCCACGTGATCGTTGTACCGAACTCCAAGCTGGTACGCCGTTTCCAAATAACGAAAGAAAGCCTTCTGATTCAGGAGTACGGTCAGGGAGTCACGTTCAAGCAGGCGATAAAGCAAATCCTGAGACTGTCCAGCGAGATAACCGAAAGAGCCGAATGCGATAGCGGTGCCAATGAGCATATAGAGGTAGACAAACGAAGGCCACCGGGAGAGGTCCATGATCGTATTCAGCAACAGCCAACCCAACGGCGCGCAGAGGGCCAAGCCAAGACCGACAGCGAGAAAAAAAAGACTGCGCGGCAGCGCACGAATCCAAGCAAGCATGATCGACCCTCTCCCTCGATGAAAAGCCAGGCCCGTGCGCGAGGCGTTCCGACAAAGACCAGAGGTGTCGCTGTCTTCGCACCCATTTAAGGACAACCTATATGGCAGAGCTTGTCAATTGCAAAGACCGATGCTGTCAGGGTGATGTAGGTTCGCAGCTCAAGGAATCGAGGATCAATTCATGGTCGCTTAGAGGAGCGTCATAGGTCTCCTGAATACGGATGTGAAAAGGATAGGGCCCAAACGGCGTCGCGCGTCGATCATCCCAACGCAACCAACCTGTGTAGGCAGGCGAGAGGTCGCGGTAGGTAAAGCGCAGGGCTTTGATCGCGAGGGTCTCACGATTGAAGTAGGCGACGAACTGATCGATCTTGAGATGGCTTGCCGGTTCGAGCGTAAAGAAGAGGCCCTGATCCTGTCGGGCTGCGGTCGGATGAGGCCCCGTGGCAGCGTGGTTATGAGCACGGGCGATGAGCAGAGGCAGTCGGAGGTAGAGAGCGAGCGATTCGAGATAAAGACGATCGAGCCAGCTCTCATGGGGAACCCAGGAGGCTTCCGCGACCTGTTTTTTACGAATGGTACCCGCCTCCCACAAGAATTCGAGGTCCTGGGCTGGTAAGCGAAGCCGCATGCGTTCGCTATTGGCGCGGAGTTCGAAACTTGCCTGCTGGGCTCCCAGAGGCGTAAGCCGCCAGAACCAGCTAGACCAGAGGTCCTGCCCCTTGACGACGAGTGTCCCTTGACAGTCGGGCAAGTGCGGAGTTAAGTCCCGAAGAAGGTCCTGGCCCTCCGCCCTAGCGGCGTCCGTGGGAGGTGAGGGAAGGAGCTGCGCGTGCGAGCAGGCGCCGATTCCAAGAGCGCTAGCGCAGAGGACTGAGAATGCAAAGGAGCGTTGGATCATGGAGTCGTCCTTATGGCCCGAAGTCGTACTCGCCGATGCGACGGGAGAGCTGCTTTACTGGCGCCGAGTCTGGGCCGATTCTTTGCTGTCGAGCTTAGACCACACAATTTCCTGGCGTCAAGACAGCTTCCGCATTTACGGCCGCGAGCATCCCCTTCCACGACTGACAGCATGGTACGGGGATCCTGGAGCGATCTATCGATACTCTGGCATTGTCAACGAGCCACAGCCCTGGACACCGCTTCTCCTCGAAATCAAAGCTCGAGTGGAACAGATCGTCGGCCAGGAGTTCAATTCGGTCCTGGCCAACCGTTACGCACATGGGGGGCAGCATCAAGGCTACCACGCCGACGACGAAGTCGAACTGGGCGTCAAACCCTGCATAGCCTCGGTCAGTTTTGGGGCCACACGACGGTTTCGGGTCCTGGCTCGAGACAAGAGTCGTTCGTTCGCCCTGGATCTCGAGGATGGTAGTTTGCTCGTGATGCGAGGTGCCATGCAAGAGCACTACGTTCACGCCCTGAGCAAAACAGCCAAACCAGTCGGTCTGCGGATCAACCTCACCTTTCGACAGATCTTCAAAGGATAAAGTTTTCAAGAAGTCCGTTGTCAAGGTCGGGTCCTTTCTTTCATGATGGGCTCGAATTTTCATTCTTTGAAAAGGATCGATCATGTTTCCAGCCTCTTTCGACCGCTTGACGCGGCGAGTCCTTCTGACTTTGGCTGCAATGACTTTGATGGTGGGGGTCGGTAAAGTCTTGGCCTCCTCGGAACCTGTCTCGTGGCAGGCATTGCGCAAGCAGATGCTTGAGACACGGAACTTCAGACTGGGTCAGGCTACATCCTGGCAGGCTTTACCTGACGGGCAAACAGCGTTTTTCCTGCGTGCGGAGCCCCCTTCGACCGCCTTGGAGCTCTATGAGTTTGACGTGAAGAGCGGCCAAGAAAAGAAAATCTTGAGCGGTGCCCAGCTGGTCCCAGAGGGAGAGGGAGGGAAGATCTCCCAAGAAGAGAAGGCTCTCCGCGAGCGCCTGCGTCTGCAGACCAGCGGAATCAACTTCTTTTATCTCGAACCAAAGGGTCGCTATATTCTGATCCCGCAGAGCGGCAAGCTTTTTGTATTCGATCGACAACGGAATCGAGTGCAGGAGATCGCTCGAGGGAAACAAGCCATCTTTGGCGCGAAGCTGTCTCCTGATGGCAAGTGGGTTGCTTATGTCCGCAATTCAAATGTGCATGTCGTCAGTCTCCAGGGCGGTGTCGAACGGGCCTTGACGCGCGGCGGCAATGGCATTCGGACCTATGGAGTTGCGGAGTTTGTGGCGCAAGAGGAACTCGGTCGGCAAGATGGATTTTGGTGGTCTCCCGATAGCAAAACTTTGTTGCTGCAGGAAGTCGATCACACTGGGGTCGAGCAGCTCGTGATCAGCGATCCGGGACGCCCCGATGCGGAACCCGATCGGCCTTACTATCCTCGTCCAGGGAAGAAGAACGTCAGCTGGCGTTTTGGTTTTGTGAGCGTCACAGGCGGTAGCATCCGGTGGATTGATGTCTCCCGGGAGAAGCCCGAGTATGTCGCCGGTGTCCGATGGGAGCAGGAACAGCCGACCCTTCAGCTGCTCGATCGTTTGCAACGCAAGGCAACACTGGTCCAGGCCGATCCCGTGAATGGACGCATCAAGGTCCTCTTGCGGGAGCAGGATCCAGCTTGGGTTGAGCTTGAAGCCAACCTGCCCCGATGGTCACCTGATGGTCAAAGTTTTCTTTGGGTCTCCGAGCGCGAAGGTTTTGGTGTTCTGGAACTACGGAGTGCCAAAGGTGAATTGATTCGCAAGCTGACCCGTCCTGAACTGGGCTATCAGCAATTTCTGGGAACGGATGCTGCCGCTCGCTTTGCTTACCTTCAGGCCTCAGCGGCGTCCGAGTCGAGTGCTATTTATCGCGTCGAGATTGCAAGTGGAAAAGTCGAGCTGCTGCATGAAACAGTCCAGGGTCTTACCACCGCGAGTCTCTTACAAAAATCTCCGCTGTATCTCTTGCGCCAAAGCACTTTAGCTGGAGAGGAATCCCTAGAACTCCGCAGTTTCTTGGACCCCACCGTCCACGTGATCAAAAGTCGCACGCCCGAGCCAGTGATGAAAGCCAAGGTGGAGCTGGTGAAGGTCGGAGCTGATGAGGTTCGAGTCGCGATCACACGGCCGAGTCATTTCACCGCTTCACGTCGCTACCCTGTGATCGAGCAAGCCTATGGGGGCCCAGGCAGTCAAGTTGTGCGCGCTTCTGGGCGAAGTTATCTCGGGGATCAGGTGATGGCCGATGCTTTGCAGGTGATTGTGGTGCGCATGGACACTCGTGGAACACCAGGACGTGGACGGGATTGGGAACGGGCGATAGCTGGCAAATTCGGGAGTTTGCCCGTTGAAGAGCATGCCGCCGTCTTGCAGCAGCTTCTGAAAACGTATCCTGAAATGGACGAACAGCGAGTGGGTGTGACCGGCTGGTCCTACGGGGGATACTTTGCAGCTTATGCGGTGCTAGCCCGTCCCGACGTGTGGAAGGTTGGGATAGCGGGTGCTCCGCCTGTTGATTGGTTGGATTACGATACGGCTTACACCGAACGCTATCTGGGGTTGCCCCAAGAAGCTCCAGCAGCCTATGATCGTTCTTCCTTGCTGGGTCTCTTCAAAGCCGGGAAGTCCAAGCAGCCCTTGCTGGTGATTCACGGGACTGCGGATGATAATGTCTTTTTCTTCAACTCCTTGAAACTGGTGGATGCTCTCGAACGGCAGGGCTATCCTTACGAATTCCTACCCCTCGTGGGGATGACGCATATGGTCAGCGATCCGGTCTTGGACGAGCGTCGGTTCCAACGCAGTCTGGAGTTTTTCAAACAGCATCTGGGTCCTGAGGGAGCTACGAGGTCCTAAGCTCTTCTGATGGCGACCTTGAAGCGGAAGAAGCTGTGCGGCGTTGGGACCTTTTCAGTGGCATCCCTAGGGGCCTTTGTTCTGATGCCCCTTGAGGGTTGAAGAGGCATGGCTTATGAGGCTTTACAGCTGCCGAGCGTTGGGTGCGGAGGTGAGGTCCTGGTAGCAGGACCTTTCAGGACGATGTCGGACCGCGCATCAGGATATCCATGATGGTGCTTGTATCTTCTAGATTGGGCAAAAAGTAATCGGGACGTGCCGCTTGCAGAGTCTCAGCATCGACAGGCCCTGTAGCGACTGCCAGAACATGCGCTCCAATACTGCGTGCGCAATGAATATCGGCCAGAGCGTCGCCGAGGATCAACACTTCATGAGCTTGAAAGGTATAAGGCAAATGCAAACCGGCCTCCTCAAGAGCGTGAGCGGCGATATCAGCCCGTGATTCGTAGCGATCACCAAATGCTCCGAAGCTGAAATGCTGCCAAAGATCGAATGTCTGTAGCTTCAATCGCGCGCAGCGCAGAATATTGCCGGTCAGGATCCCAAAACCATGCTGGTAATGCCGCTGAACGTCTTGAAGCAGCGGTCGGATTCCTGGCAGAAGGAGCGCCTGATTCTGCTTGAGTTCTCGTTCGAGATGGTGAGCATATCGATCGAGAAAGTCCCAGGCTCGAAGATGATTCCAGGGAAGACCGTGGATATGGAACAGTTCACGGGCGATCGAAAGATCCGTGCGACCGCCAAATTGAATGTTCGTGTTCGCCTCCTGGATTCCGTGGAGCTCCTGCAGGCTCCGAGCCAGAGCTGTGCGGCCTGCACCACCGGCTCGGACCAGCGTTCCATCAATGTCAAAAAGTATAACTTTATAGCGCATGAACACCTTCCTGGAGTGTTGGAATTTGACTTTGTGGCGCGAACGCAAAATGTGTTTTAACAGTTTCTTAGACATCATTCCGCAAGAGAAGTAGCTCCTCGCATGGTCGTCTCCAATCGTATCACGGAGGGAGTGTCACTGGTCAGCAGCGCGATGGCTTAGTGAGAAGATCGATGGCGCGGAGCGCCGCGCCCTGTCCTGGGACTTAGGAACCTCTTTTCCTACCTGTGATCAAGTGAATCGAGAGGGCCACAGACCCAGCGTCTTGTGGGTTATCGGCTACGCCTAGGACCCGAGTAGCCTAGGCGCAGCATCTTAGCCTTGTGATGAGGAGCCGAAAGGCCAAAAGATGTTTTGAATCTTCCTATCCTTGAAGTGGTAACGCTGATGACGCACCTTTTTCCGCTTGGCTTCAGCCAAGGTCTTCTTCAAGCGATCGACATGGTACACCCGCCATTCCACGGTTTCGGGCTTCAGCTCCACGACTGTATATCCGTAGTAGACAGCCCCGAAGTCAGCGAAGTGAGGATTCGCCAAACGGATCTTACTGTCGAGCACCGTCTCCTGCAGGGGGCCTTGGATATACTGCTCACCGATAAAGCGGTAGACACGATCGATGAACTGAGGAGCCCCATTCTCCTCGGCGACCTCGGCTCGCACGCGAAGCGAATCCGCAAAGTTCGATGAGGTGATCGAAGGCGTCATGAGTTCGATACCGATGACGTTGTCCCGATCAGAGTTGCTCGCTTGGTTATAATCGAGTTTTACATACGAGGTGAGATAGGTATGCAGGTCACCCGTTAGTACCAAGAGTCGACCCTCGACTTTGCTGTGGAGGGCTTCCAAGACGTCTCGACGTTCTTCGGGGTAACCGTCCCAGGCATCGGTGCCAGCGAGGAGGGTGAGGTTACGCCCCGAGATGCGTTCTAAGACACCGAATTGTCCAAGTAGAGTTTGGTTGCCCCAGATCTGCCACTGAGCCGAACTCGTGCGCATGCCGTCGATAAGCCATGCCTTCTGCTCGGTACCAAGCATGGTCGGCATCATCCCGGCGGGGAGTAACTCATTGTTCTCGGCGTTGACACTTGCTGACCCGACCGAGCGATAGGTGCGTGTGTCTGTCATGTAAAGCTCGCCAAGTCGACCGAAGCGGAATTTACGGTAGATTTTGAGGTAGTCCCACGGATGGGTTGCATCGGGATTGAGTTCCACCCGAGCTGGAACATACTCGACCCAAGCGCGCTGGGCTGCGAGTTTCAATCGATTTTTTTCTGTCGTCGAGGCAGCGCTTAGAGGATGCTCGCCGGCAGGTAGCCCAAGCGCGTCTTGGGCGTAATCCCAGTAGCAATCATTGGCTGTTTCGTGATCATCGGTCGTGATGATCCAGGTATGGTTCTCCATCGCACGCTGAAGGCTCCGGTCCTTTCGGTATTCGCGGTAGATGAAGCGAAAGTCCTCAAGACTGACGGCTGCTTGTTGAGGTATGGCGATTGCCCGAGGAAGATTTTTCACGTCGGGATACCGAGCGTATTCGTACACGAAGTCACCGAGGTGGACGACGAAGTCGAGATCCACTTCATCTGCTACCGCGTCCAGGGCAGCGAAGTATCCGGATGTATAGTCCTGACAGGTCAATTGCGCGAATCGGAGACGAGCTAGCTCATCGTCAGCATTGGGAAGAGTTTTGCAGCAGCCGATGCGGCTTGAGGTGTCGCGGTAAATGAAACGGTAGTAGTAGCGAGTGAATGGCTGCAACTGAGCTTCGGGCTTTTGGGCGAGATCAACAGAAACGGTGTAGTCACGCCCTTCATGAAGCTCGCTGCCATCGATGACACCGCGATAGAGGACCGAGGTAAAGCTGCGATCGCTTGCGACTTCGAAATACAAAGGTTCGCTGCGATTGATCACGACAGCGGGGTTCACTCGGGTCCAGAGCACCACACCATCCGGCGCAGGGTCGCCTGAAGCGACCGAGAGTGGGAAGACAAGATCCGCTTCCGTATCGTTTGCACGAGCCGCCTTGCTCTGGCTAAGGAGGATGGAATAGGGAGTGAGAGTGAAGAAACCAAGAGATTTAAGGAACTTACGACGATCGCTATGCATAAAGGCCCTTTCCTGGTAGCTCGGACCCTATGATTTAAAGCGAGCGGCATTATATTGCAAGCAGAAAATGCGCAAATGAGACATAGCTTAAAGGTGTTGCGTCAAGAGGCGGGCGGGAGTGTAGCGAGGATCCTCACCTGCCTCCTTGCTGCTCCCACCGTCTCAAGACCTCTTCCTCGAAGATCTTGTGTCCCTGAAACCGGGCATCCAGGATTTTCATCACGATAAAGACACCGCCGATTTTTCGATCTAAAAAGAGCACCTCGCGTGGCGGTGGTCGCAGTTTGAAGGAGAGAGCATACTTGGTGGCCAGGGTCGTGATTCGGCTTGGCAGATCACTGCGCGACCACATATAGCGCCCTTTGCCGTCAACGAGATGCGCAGGGACTCGATGATCGCGCGGCGGTAGCCAGGGTTCAATCGCCATATTGGTGATGGCAACGAAGGCATCTTTCATCTTGTCTGGATCATCAGGCTTCAGAAAGCCGATGCCCAATCCTCCTTTGATGATGAGGTCTCTATCCTCACGCCACGCACCCAGGACGAGGTCCTTGTAGCGTCCAATAAAGTCTTCTGAGAACTGTTGGACAGCTCCCCAATCCAACAGGATCAGTTGGTCGATTCCTCCGTCTTGGATCCGCACCTTATAATTGCCAAAGTGCGGATCCGTTTGCATCATCCGGTACTCGAAGAGCTCACGCAAAAAGAGCCGAGAATAGGCCTCGCCAAGTTGAGCTCGACGCTCCTCGCTCAATGACTGCACCTCAGGGCTATCGATGTTGACCCCAGGTTCGTAGGAGGTCGCAAGAATCTGAGGGGTTGAATAACGCAGGTAGATCCGGGGCAGTACGAACTCGGATCGACCCCCCATGAGCTGCCGGGCCTGGTCTGTGAAGCGAGCTTCACTCTCGTAATCCAACTCCTGCTTGAGCATCTCGCGGATCTCTTGAAACAGAGCTTCGTAGCCCTGGCTGTGGGTCGGAATAAAGCGAAACATGCCTAGAATCGAACGCAACGCTTTAATGTCGGTGTCAATCGCTGCGTCGACACCCGGGTATTGAATCTTCAGGCAGATCGTCTCGCCTGTGGCTTTGATACGGGCGCGATGGACCTGGCCCATCGAAGCTGCTGCTAAAGGCTTCGTCTCGATGTCGAGTTCGGCCAGTTGTTCGGTACTCAAACGCTGTTTGAGCAGACGATCGATCTCCGGCCAGCCGACGGCGATACTGTTTTCGTTCAGTGTTTTGAGGGCCGAGACAACCTCTTCGGGCAGGAAGTGCTCTCCGTAGAGAGCCATCATCTGTCCGACTTTCATGAGACTCCCCTTGAGATGCCCCAGCTCGTGGGCCAGAAGCTTGGCTTGCGCCTCGAGCATGACCTTAAACTGAGCCTCCTTGCCGACCCCGTCCATAAACACTCCCTTGATGCCACTCTTGGCGATCGAGGCGCTGGATTGAATGGCGAGTTTGGTGAGGCTGAGACTCCGGTTGAATAGGCCGGACTTGATACGTTTGAGGGTTTTCTCTTCATCGGCCAAGGTGGGGACTCCTGCGCTAAAAGTACAGCTCAGGAGCATTGAAACAGATTCTTCGTGAGAATACAACGAGACACCAAGGCCGCCCCGGTGGGGCAGCCTTGTCCAGCCGTCACCAGATCTTTACGAGATCTTCTTTCGGCAGGACCATGGCGTCCGTCTGCTTGCAGGCGAAGGTTTCGGCGAAAGCAGGCTGGTTCTTCACCTGCTGATTCACGCGCGCCCACCCGCGAGAATGCGAATCGGTCTTGAGCAGCTGCTCAGACAGCTTGGGCAGTTCGATGCCGCACCAGACGCGAGCGTACTGGAGAAAGAAGTTCTTCTTCTTCTCCGCGTCGCCTTTGCCACCAGGAAAAGCTGCGTTGTAGGCGAAGGTGACGCCTGTCAGGTCACCAATGTTCTCACCCAAGGTGAGCTCACCATTATGACCGATCTGGTTGAACTGTTCGACAAACTTGCGACCACGAGCTTGGAAGTTTTTAACATCCTGATCGCTCATCCATTGGCGCAGCTTACCTTCTGCATCGTACTTGGCCCCTTGGTCGTCAATTCCGTGGCCCAGCTCGTGACCGATGACAGCACCGACGGCACCCAGGTTGACCTCGACGGGCAGACTCGGATCGTAGAAGGGGTACTGGAGGATGCCGATCGGCATCACGAATTTATTGTCTGACGGACTGTAGTAGGCATTGACGGTCAGCGGACCCATGCCCCAACGATCGCGATTGCGCTCAGTCCCGAGCTCGGAGTACATCCGTTCGGTCAGGGCGAGATCCAATTTTATCATGTTGTCGAGGGGGCGATCAGCAGCAAAGCTTGCGGTCGGGTTGAAGTACCATTCGTCGTCATTTCGCGGCTTCACCAGTTGCAGCTTGGCCTTGCTCGTCTTGTCAATCGCACCGGCTTTGCCTTCTGCGGTCAGCCACTCGTTTTCTTTGACACCCTGAATGATCGAAGCTCGAACCTTTTCTGCCAGGGCGATAAACTTATCCTCGGGGAAGTCGGGGAACATCAGAGGCAGAACTTCGGCGTCCAGTTCCTTACTGAAGGATCGCATCACCATTTGTGTGCAACGTTCTTCCCGGTCCGGACGAACCTTGGATTCCCCAAGATGCTTCTGACGGAAGGCAAAACGTGTGTTGAAAAACTCTGGATAGGCGTCGTCCATGATAGGAGAAACAGCCTGGTAGAGGTAGAGAGCCTTGAGTTTGTCGAGATCTTGCTTGGCCAATTGCTTGTCGACGAAGGCATAGGTCTCGGGCACAAAGTGCCGGATGTTCGTGCCTTCAGGCACACGTTCGAGAGGACTCGCGAGGCGGAAGGTTTTGTAATTTTTCAAGATGTCGGCTTTGGAGATACTGCTCTTCCGGCTGAAGATCTCCCGCAGTTCGGCGGGTAGTGGATAGACTTTGGCATAAGCTGTTTCCAACTCGACCACGGTCTTGGCCAGAGCTGCCGGATTTTTTTCGCCGACAGTCTTGAAGAAGGCCTCAACCGTCTTCTGATAATCGCTGGCAACCTCCGGTTTCAGATAGTACGAGCGCTCCGGCAGACTCATCATCCCGGTCGCGAAGTAAAAGTCGTAAAGCTCAGGCCTATCTTGATTGGCTGTGCTGCCAATATCGACGAAGCTATAGCGTGCGCTGTCGCGTTGGGTCGCCAGGTAATTCAAGAAGGCATCGCGAGTTTTGATCGCAGCCAGTTCCCCTTTGACCCTAGCCACTACGTCCTGCTCCTCCTTCTTCCGAGCTTCCGGATCCATACAAGCGCCATAAACGGTCGCAAGGGTTTGCGAGCGCTCAGACAACTTTTCTTTGGCTTGAGCCTTGGTCTGGAGGTCCTTGAGGAACTGCTTCTTTTTGTCCAAGATTCGTTCCCGCGAATCGGAAAACGCAAAGGTATGCGAGCTCCGATCGTCGCGCAGCTTGAAGCTCGAGATCACATTCGAACAGGCGTACTCGTAGAAATTTTCGCAGGGGCTGACGTTCGGGTTGACCGGAAAGTCACGACGGTCCGGGATGGCGCTCGAAGGAGCAGGAACCGGGGATGAGGCTGCAAAGACGCTGCTAGCCACGAGAAAAGCGGCTAGCGTCGCAGGAACCTTAGGCTGCATAAAGACTCCGTCAAAATAACTACTCGTAAACGGGATTGTGCATTCACTCCCTTTCTAGGGGCTTGACTGAGCTTTGCCAAGGCCAAGTTGAAGTTCCATCAACGGAGGCTTTCACCTTCGCCAATGGGAGCATAACAAGCTGAGTACTTCCTCTCATCGTGGCGAACCTAAGTAGGAATGATGTGCTGTGATAAGAATAAATAATTTTCGTCAGGGAGGCGGTCTTGATAAAACGGTTCTTGACTCCTTCGAGTTATTTTTGATCCCCTCTAGTGCCGGGCGAGTTTGGGCGAGCTCCCCGGCCTATAGCTTTTTCGCCATTCATTCGCAAGTCTTTCCGGAGCTGTATCACTGTGAAGTCCTACGTTGCTCTCCTTCAGGAGCTGGACGCTCCCATGCGGCATAATCTCCGACTCTACGTGGATCGCGAACTCAAAACCGAATATCAGCCTAAACACCGCAGCAAAGCCCAGAAGCTCGGTCCCTCGGCCCTGGTGGATCTCGTCCTGGAAGGCGAGCGCATCAAAGCGCAGGTCCTCGACCTGGGAACCTCCTACCGCGTTGACATGACCTTCCCGCTCTTCGATTTGGACACTGACTTTACTCTGATCCAATGCAGCTGCATGCGCGACAAGGTCAGCCTCGAGGCTTTGCGTTGTCACCATATGTACACGGTCCAGCATCGCCTGCAGAGCTTGCTCGAAGACATCGCTGCCCAAGAGGCACCGAATGAACGAAGCCCTCTCGATCGATGGGAGCAACTGTGGCCTGCTCCGCTCGAAGGCGCTCGCTTGCTGGACGAGCGGCGACTGGTGCTCTGGCTCGATCTGCCGCGTTGGTCCTTGCGCTGCGAATGGCAAAGCAGGCCGCGCTACGAGGCAGATCAGCCATGGTGTGGTGGGGATCGGCAGTCGCTCGAACATTGGAAGCTGTCGTTGGAGAGCGACAGCGATTCAGCGACAGAGATCTGGCGCCAGGCTCTGGCTCGTGCTCATGGCCAAGCCGAGCGGGAGGTGTACGAACTGCTGCGCTTAGCGGCAACCTTAGGCGATGTTCCCCTTTTCGGAGAACGGGATCAGCCGATCGCTGTCAGCCTCGAACACTGGCAGATGAAGATTGAAGAGACGGACGAAGGGTATTGGCTGCGGCCTCAGTTGGGACGATCCGAATTACCGGTAGGACGAATGATAGGAGCTGCAGGCCTGGTCGCTTGGGATGCAACGGCTTCGACCTTGATTCTGGTCGATATCGATCACGCTCTGGCTCGTTTTCTCGAGCCCTTACTGCAGCAGGAACAGGCGATTCCCAAGTCAGAGCGGGAGCGTATGCTGCAGTTTCTCCAGCGATTGGATCCTAGACTTTTGAATTTGGCGGCTGGTTCCCAGGCAACAGAAGCTCAAGCTGTTGCTAAGATGACCAGCGTTCTGCGCCTGACGCCTTTTCAGAGGGGCGGGATGAAGGTCGAGGCCTTGGTGCGCATAGCACCCCATCTGGTCGTACGCGCCGGAGAGGGGGCTGAGCGAGTCAAAGAACTGGGCGAACGTCGCTCCACGACTCTCATCCGCGATTTTGCCGAAGAACGGCGCCTGGTCCGATGTCTCGTGAAGGCCCTCGATCTCGAACTCTTGCCTGAACCAGAACCCGAGGTTTTCATCGCTTACAACGATCGCTGTGCGCTCGATCTCATGCAGCGGGTCGAAAGCACGTCGAAGGAGCTTGCCTTCCAGCTCGAATGGCCCGAATCTCTGAAGAATGTGGTCAAACCCTATACCGTGATCGATGCCGGCGAGAAAGCATCGCTGCAGATCAGTTTAGGCGAAAAACGGGATTGGTTTCAGATCGAAGGCTGGATGGAGCTCGATGCGGGAACCAAGGTGAGTCTGCAGGAATTGCTTGCGGCCCTGCGGGAACAAAAGCGCTATCTCCAGCTACCGGATGGTCGATGGGCCCTCGTCAGCGAGCATTTCCGGCAGAGGCTGCAGCCCCTTCTGGTGGCCTGCGATGAAGATGAACAAGCATGTCGTGTGGATCTTGCCGTCTTGGGTCATGATGAGGCACTGCAGCAGATGGAGCAGTTCCCCTTCGTGGAAATGTCCCAAAAATTTTGGCAGTTGGTGCAAAAAGCTCGCCGCAGTCGGCAGGTCGAAGAGAGCTTGCCACAAGGCTTGAATGCGGAATTGCGCAGCTATCAGCTGGAGGGATTTCGCTGGATGAATCGTTTGTATGAGGGTGGCCTGGGTGCCTGTCTTGCGGACGATATGGGGCTCGGTAAGACATTACAGACCCTGACCCTTCTTCTGAAAAAAGCCCGTCATGGGCCCTCTCTTGTGATTGCTCCGAGTTCCTTGGCCTATAACTGGGCGGCAGAGTCGCGGCGATTTTGTCCAGGTCTTCGGATCACTCAGTGGCGCGAAGACCGTGGCCTGGGGCGCTCGTTCGAGCCTGGCGAAGTCGTCATCGTCAGCTATGGTCTGGTGCAGCGACACGCAGACTTGTTGGCTCAGACGCATTGGAATATTCTCGTTCTCGATGAAGCTCAGCAGATCAAGAATGCTCTCACGAAGACGGCAAAAGCCGTGCAGCAGCTTCAGGCTCGTTGGATCTTGGCCCTGAGTGGGACCCCGATCGAAAATCGACTGAGCGAACTTTGGGCCCTCTTTCGCACGATCTCTCCGGGGTTGTTCGGCGAGTGGGAGCGCTTTCGTCGATCCTTTGTGTTTCCCATCGAACGCGATCGCTCGGCAAGTGCTCGGGAGCGGCTCAAACAAAAGCTGGCGCCTTTCGTTTTGAGGCGAATGAAGCGAGATTATCTCGCCGAGTTACCTGAAAAAACCGAGATTGACCTCTGGATAGACCTCGGGGAGGACGAGCGCAATTTTTACGATGCCCTGCGCGGGGAGGCCATCGATCGCTTGCAGAGTCTTGCCGAAGACAAGCCTGAGGAGCAGGCCAAACAGCGGATCCAGGTGCTCGCCGCTCTGGCCCGACTGCGACAGGCTGCCTGTCATCGGCAGTTGCTGGATCCTGCCTGGGATGGCGAAGCGACCAAGGTCGAGTATCTCAAGGAGCGGATGCTCGAACTTAAACAAGCCGGTCATTCAGCTCTGATTTTCAGCCAGTTTACTCGCTTTCTGCGCCTGATCGCAGACGCTCTGGAGCAGGAAGGACTCAAGCTGCTCTATCTCGATGGGTCAACGCCGCCGATGGAGCGGCAGCGATTGGTCGAGTGCTTTCAAGCTGGCGGCTATGATGCATTTCTGATTTCACTGAAGGCAGGTGGAACGGGGCTCAATCTGACTCGTGCTGCCTACGTCTTCCACATGGACCCCTGGTGGAATCCGGCGGTCGAAGCGCAGGCGACAGATCGTGCCTACCGCATGGGGCAGAAGCAAGCTGTCACGGTCTACAAGCTGCGTGCAAGGGAGACGATCGAAGAGTTGATCCATGCCATTCACGGGGAAAAACGCGAACTGATGGAAACCCTGCTGGAAGGTCGTGAACCAGGGCAAGCCTGGGCTTGGGACGAGCTGTGGGCCTTGCTTTCGGGTCGGGGGCAGCCAAGTCAATCGAGGGGACCTCGAGCGTCGCTCGGCCAGGAGGATCGAGCTTGAGCTCGGCGAGAAGGACCTGTGCGAGCAATTCGAGGGCAAGGTGCACAGTGGAGTTGGCGTAATGCTCGGAGGGATTTCAGGGCCGACACTAAAAGCATTGTCAGCCAAGCTCGAGCTCACTATTCTGGAGGCGAGACCGTCGATGATCTTATGCGCAGGAGGTAAGCCTTGTCTTTGATCGATCTTTCCATACGGAGACCTGTCTTCGCCTGGGTCCTCATGTTCGGCCTTATCGTCTTCGGTGCGATCAGCTTGAATCGTATGGGTATCAGTCAGATGCCTGATGTCGATTTTCCCGTCTTGAATATCTCGGTGAATTATGAAGGTGCAGCTCCCGAAGTCGTTGAGGCGGACCTGCTGGATCCCCTTGAGGAACGACTGCTGACCATCGAAGGCATCAAAGAGATGCGCTCCGCGGCGATACAAGGCGGCGGACGGATCACTCTGGAATTTGACATCGATCGGAACATCGATGTGGCCCTGCAAGAAGTGCAGTCAGCAATCAGTCAGTTTCGTTTCCCACCCGGCACGGACCCCGCTGTCATCCGGAAGCAGAATCCCGAAGAAGATCCCATCATCGTCCTTTCGGTGTACGGTGACGTTCCGATTCGAGACCTGCTTAATTGGACAGAATCCTATCTTCTCGACCAACTCCGCTTCATACCTGGTATCGGGCAGGTCGATATCGGTGGCTTTAGCGAACGCAATCTCCGTATTTGGTTCGATCCCAAGAAGCTGGCCCAGTACGAGCTAACGGTGAACGATGTGGTCGAAGCTCTGCGCACCCAGCATCTCGAAAGTGCGGCTGGTCAGTTCGCGACCGGGGATCGCGAACTGCGTGTCCGCTGGCTCGGCGAGGCTGAGGACACAGCGGAGGTCGGTGAGATCCGCGTCCTTCGCCGTGGGGGGCAGGTGATCCACAATAGCCAAATCCGAGTGAAGGATGTCGCAACCGTCGAGGATGGTCTTTCCGATATCCGACGCTTGGCACGCTTCGAGGGAAAGCAGACCGTCGCTCTGAGGATCAGCAAGCAACGCGGCACCAACGAGGTAGCCGTTGCCGAAGCCATCCAGAAGAAAATGGCAGAGCTCAAGCCGAGTTTTCCTGAAGGCTTTGGATATCGAGTCAACGTTGATTTCACGCGTTCGACGCGTTCGACGGTGGACTTGACAATCGAGAAGCTTTGGGTGGCAGGGATCATCACGATCCTCATCTGTTTTCTATTTCTGGGGAGTTTCCAAGCTGCGATCAATATCCTCTTTTCCATCCCGACTTCGATCGTTGGGACCTTTATCATTTTGCATGCTTCGGGCTTCACTCTCAATATCTTTACTCTGCTGGCACTGACTCTTGCTATATCGATCGTCGTCGACGATGCCATCATGCTGCTGGAAAACATCGTCCGACACTATCGCATGGGAAAAGGCTCTGTGCGTGCCGCAGCGGAAGGAGCCAAAGAGGTTCTGCCAGCTGCATCGGCAGCGACCTTGGCGGTGGTGGCGATCTTTATTCCGGTCGTTTTCATGGAAGGCGTGATCGGGAAGTTCTTTTTCCAATTTGGTGTGACGATCTCAGCGGCGGTCTTGCTCTCCTTGTTGGAAGCCGTGACGATCACCCCGATGCGGGCCGCTGCCTTCCTGAGTTCCGAACCGAAGATCGGCAAGTTTGAAGCCTGGTTGGATCATGTCTTCGAACGATTAGGAGCTTTCTATCGTCGGCTCTTAGAGTGGACTCTGCGATGGAAGTACTCGGTGATCATCGTGTCTTTAGCCGGCTTTGTGATGTCGTTGGGTCTGATCTCTCGTGTGCGTCAGGAATTCATTCCGCAACAGGATCAGGATGTCATCATCATATCAGGCCAAGCGCCCCCGGGTACTTCGCTCGAAAAAACCAATGACATCTCTAAACAAGTGGAAGCTGCGATCAAAGCAGTGCCGGAAGTCCACAGTTTCATCGTGTCGGTCGGAGCCGGTGGGGGGGGAGGTGGAACCCAGGTCAATCAGATCTTCATTCCGGCTCGTCTCAAACCTCGTGCGCAGCGGGAAATCGGACATGTCGAGGTGATGAATAAACTACGGGATGAGTTTAAGAAGGTGCAAGGGGTGCGCCTGACCATGCGAGATATTTCGGCCCGAAATCTGACGTCAGGCCGCTTGAATCCGATCGGTCTCAGTCTGCGTGGCCCCGAGCTGACTGTGCTCAACGCGAAAGCCCAAGAACTCATGAAGCGCCTCGAGACAGAAAAACTTGGGGTTGATCTGGACACCGACTATCGCGCGGGTATTCCCGAACTAGTCATCAAACCAAATCGGCAGGAGATGGCCTTACGGGGAGTCAGCGTCGAGACAGTGGGGCAGACTCTGGCTGCAGCCATCGGCGGTTTGCGGCAGGGCCGTTACACCGCGGAAGGTCGGCGCTACGATGTGCGCTTCAAGATGCCGGAAGATATGATCCGCTCGCCCGAGGATATCAAGCGGATCTATGTCCGGAACATAGCGGGCAACTTGATTCCCCTCTCGGAGTTGGTTGAGATGCGGGAGGGTCAGGCGTCGCAGTCGATCAATCGCGTCAACCGTCAGCGCGCCGTTTCAGTTTATGGCAACCTTGCCCCGGGTCAGTCACAGGCTGTCGTGCTGGAAAGGGCACAGGCTATTGCGCGGGAGATCATGCCTCCCGGTTATTCCTTCGCTCTTGAGGGAGCGTCGGCCGGGTTCCAGGAGGCTTTCCGTAGTCTTTATCTAGCGCTGTTGATCGGGGTCTTGGTCGCGTATCTGATCCTCGCGGTGCAATTCAATTCCTTCGTGCACCCTGTCCCGGTTTTAATTGCCTTACCCTTCAGTGTAACGGGAGCTTTGCTCGCCCTCTGGTTGAGCGATGTCTCGCTGAATCTCTTTTCATTTATTGGTCTGATCGTTTTGATGGGAATCGCCAAGAAGAACTCGATTCTTCTGGTGGAGTTCACCAACCAAGTCAGAGAACGTCGGCAGGCGACGGTGTATCACGCCCTGCTTGAAGCCTGTCCTGTTCGCTTGCGGCCGATCATTATGACTTCAGTTGCCACCGTAGCGGCAGCGACTCCCTTGGTCCTAGGTGAAGGAATGGGGATCGAAACACGGATGCCTATGGGCTTGACAATAATAGGGGGGACCGTGGTCTCGACCGTGCTGACCCTCTTCGTGGTACCTGCTCTCTACCTGGCCATGGCCGTGCTTGAGACGAACAAGAGACCCTCTTCGGACGCTAGAGGCCGGGATCCCGATGCACTTCCAGAAGTGACGATCGCTGCGCGTGTCTGATGCCAAAGACCTCATCAGGCGGGTTTCTAACTGCTGAATGGGAATCTATAGGTTTAAAAGAACGGCTCTTACGAGAATGTAAGAGCGACCCTCGACCGGCCTGTTAGATTTTTTCGTAATAAATTCGGGGTCTTGTGCCTAGATTGTGGCGGGCCCCTTGCAATCCGACTGGCCCTGAGCACCCCTGCTTTCCCTTACGCTGATTCCATCCGAAATATTCCGAACGGTGGGAATATCTTACGAGGCAGGATAGAGTAGGACAAAGGATGGGGGATGCGTCAGGGCTATTTAGCACTCCTCTTGGGGCTCTTGCTGAGCATGCCGCTCTTCGGGCAGAATTCAGCGAATTTTTCTATTTTTGAAGACAGCTTTTACTCGCGGCAGAAGAACGTCTATGATTTGGGTGTCTATTCTCAAGCACTCAGCGAAGAAGAGATCCTGCAGCTGATCCGCGAGCAGCGCTATCAGTTCTCGACCACCTATCGTATGGAATACAAAAAGCACTCCTACTGGCTGTTCATCGTCGACAACCACACGAGCAAAAATCAAGAAATCTTCCTCAATTTCAACATACACCTGCCCCAGACGGAGGCTTGGGTCTACCGGGATGGACAGTTGATCCCGATGCGTGAATACCCTGTCGCCTACGATGTTCGCTACGGAGAGGTGCCTCCCGGTCGATCGTTTGTCATCGGCAAACGCTTGTCGGGAGGAACCCTTGTCGGGCGGGCCGTTGTTATGAGTATCCAAGACTTGGACAGTATGGCGAGCGAGGCCAAGCGATCGCAGTTGGTCATGGGAGGATTGTTCGGCGCTGTTGCCATTATGATCACCTACAATCTTGGTATGTTACTGGTCTTCCGGCGGATCTACTTCCTGCATTATTCCCTCTACAGTGGTGCGTCCATGTTCACGTTGGCCTCATTGGTTGGCTATCTTCCCTGGAATATCCCACTGATCGGTATTGGTTTAGGCCTATCCGGGACCGGTCTGATTCTGTTCTGTGATAGCGCCTTGTCCCTGCGCACCCATGAGCCCCGCCTTTACCGCTTCTCTCTTTATCTCATCGCCTACTGTGTAGGCTTCTCGATCTACCTTTGGTTCGATCCACAGTGGAGTCTCGTGGCTTTCAGTATCCCTTTTACCTTGCTTTTCTGTCTCTATGTCTCGATCAAGCGGGCCCTAGGGGGCTACGGACCAGCGATTTACTTGGTTATTGGTTGGACGGCGATTTTAGTGACGGCGACCTTAGCAGCTTTCAACGCTATGTTTTGGGGCACGATGTTACTTGCCAATATCGCGATCTATGGCTTCGCGCTCGAACTCTGCTTTTTCTCTTTCGCAATTGGCCTCAAGGTACGGCTGTCTGAGCAAAGGGCTCTACGTGAGAATCAGCATGCTTTCAACCAACTGAAAAAAGTCTTTTATCCACATCAGATCGATGGCATCAAGAGTGGTGTCGAACTCGAAAGAACCATGCCGACGGGCAAGGATATCGCAGCCGTGATCAACTTCGATATCATCGAAAGCTCGAAGATTCGACAGCCTTATGCTAAAAGTTTCATAGAGAACTCGATCAAAAGCTGTGTTTCCATCATCAGTGAGAACTATGATCCTCGAAACATGAGTGCCAACGGCTATCGGGTCAAGGAAGTGGGCGATGGTTTTCTATGCTCCGTTGGCTACCCTTTCCAGACGCCTCAGAATCGCAGTAAAGCTGAGTGTGCCGTGGCGTTGGCCCTGCGATTTATCTACGTGTTCCAAAAGCAGGTCGCGCAGCTCGAGAATCATCATCCCGTTTACTGCTCCATCGGTATCGCGATGGATTGGGTGGAAGGCTACTATCCCAAAGTAGGAACCATCGAATATGATGTCTACGGCCGAGGCATCATCCTAGCGAATCGTTACGAATCCTTACGGAGGCAACTTTTCCCACAGGGCGTCCCGGGTCACATCGTGACTCTGAGCGCGGCTGTGTATAATGGGCTACCGAATGAGCTGAGGTCTCTCTTCCTTGAAGTGGACACACAGCATGCTCATCTTGCCGTCCGGGATGATTTGGGGGCCACAAAGCTCTATTATCGCCTCTTCAAGCCTGAGGAACTGCGAGACGAACTCCAGAGAACGGGGTAAGTCGCTGTCTCGTCTCTTCTGTCCGACTCCACCGCAGCTGATCGTCTCTGTACTCAGAAGCTTCGTCCTGAGCTCGGGGGGGGGCTCTTCCCTGGCCCTCAGAGCGAGCGACGCTCCTTCCTGTCCGAGGCTGACGCCACCGGATTCTTAGATCCCCAAGAAATCAGATAATATAACGAAATGATTGGGCTAAAAAAAATTTCAGAGACGTGCTTGAGAAGGATGATGTTAACGCCGATAACTCTTATGTTGACGTTGTTAGCATTTCTAAGTTAACGTAGTCAACATAAAGACGCGCGTCGGAGATCGTAAGAAAGACAAAAGAGTGAGAGAGAGTCCCCTTTGTATAAGGAAACGGACATGCGGACGTTTATGGCCTGGATTGTTCGAAGAAAGTGGTTGGTCATCCTAGCCACACTGGTGTTCACAATCAGTTTGCTCGCTCCCCTGCGGAGCCTGTCGGTCATCATTGACCCAGACAATGTGCTGCCGCAGAGCCATCCCTATGTGAAGACCAACCATGTGGTTGAGTCGATATTTGGCAACAAATACACCATTGTGATCGGCCTCAGTCCTAAAGAGGGTACGATTTATCAAACACCCATTCTGGAAAAAGTGCAGAGGATCACACAACGGCTGCAAAACGCTCCTGGTGTCATTCGGGGCAACATCAATAGTTTGGCCGCGCGACGATCCAAGAGCATTGCTGGGAACGAAGAGGGCATGATCGTCGCTCCACTGATGGAAAAAGTGCCTCGGACTGCGGAAGAGATGGCGGCCCTCAAGCAGGGACTTATGTCAAACCCTGTATACACCCAGCTCTTAGTTTCCGAAGATCAGGGGACGACTCAGATCATCGCAGAATTCAAACGCCTCGAGGGTGGGATGAAGGCGGTGCATGCCGCAGTAAAAGATGCTGTCGATCCAGAGCGTGATGCAACAGTCGATATCCAGATCGCGGGTATGCCCGTTTTTTTATCGTTGCTCGAGAGGTATTCGGAGCGAATGGGTTTTCTCTTTCCCATCGCTTTGCTGATCATCGGTCTGATCCACTACGAAGCCTTTCGAACCCTGCAGGCTTTGATCCTGCCCTTAGTGACAGCGCTACTCGCTGTGGCCTGGGCCCTTGGCTTTTTAGCGCTGCTGGGGCAACCGCTCGATGTCTTTAACTCGGCTACCCCAATTTTGATTCTTGCTATCGCTGCAGGTCATGCTGTGCAGATCCTCAAACGTTTTTATGAGGAGTATAAGATTCTGACAGAGAAGCAGCCAAACCTTTCGCCTCGGGATCTCAATGATCAGGCGGTGCTTGAGACCCTGACCAAAGTTGGGCCTGTGATGATCACCGCGTGTGTGATCGCAGCCCTCGGATTCTTCTCACTCATCATCTTTGAAATTAAGACCATTCGAACCTTTGGGCTCTTCACGGGAGTGGGTATTCTCAGTGCCTTAGTTCTCGAACTGACCTTCATCCCCGCCCTGCGCAGCCTTTTGCCAGCACCCAGTGCTCGGGAGTTAGCAAGGGAGCGGAGTGAAACTTTTTGGGATCGCTTAGTCGATCGCTTCTACCGTTTAGCTACGGAGCGCCGCTTGCTCATTTTTGGTGGGACTCTGCTACTGCTTGGAGGATTATCTCTGGGCGCATATTGGCTGGAGATCGATAATTCACAGAAAGCCTATTTTTATGGCAAAATTCAAGAACGAGTCGATGACGATCGTTTGAACCTAAAGATGGCAGGTACCAATCCCATCTATGTTCTGATCGAAAGCGACAGTGAGGATCGCATCAAAGATCCTGAGGTCCTCGCTGGGATGGAGCGAGTGCAGCGTTTTATGGAACAGGATCCTCTGGTTGGCAAAACGGTCTCACTGGTCGATTTCATTAAGCGCATGAATCAAGCCATGAATGCAGATGATCCTAAAGCCTATGTCTTGCCAACTCAGCAGGATCTTGTAGCCCAGTACCTTCTTCTCTACTCGAATTCAGGCGAGCCAGGCGACTTTGATAGCTATGTAGACTACGGCTATCAAAAGGCGCTCGTCCAGGCGTTCCTTAAAACCGACAGTTCGCAGATGATTACCGCGATCATTCGGAAGACAGAGGCCTATGCCAAGGAGCAGTTTCCCGACGATGTTAAAGTGTCGGTCGGTGGTGGAGCCGCCGGTGGGGTCGCTCTGAACGAAGTGATGATACGCGAGAAGATTCTGAATATCGTGCAGATCATGGGCGCCGTGTTCCTGGTCTCGTCCTTGGTCTTTCGTTCCTTCCTTGCTGGCCTACTGATTCTAGTACCATTGATTGCTGCGGTCTTCGTCAATTTTGGGATTATGGGCTTGCTCGGAATACCTCTGCAGATTGCGACAGCCCTGGTCTCAGCCATGGCGGTCGGTATCGGTGCCGACTATGGCATTTATATGTCCTATCGTCTCCGCGAAGAGTTGAGTCAAGGAGCTGATGAAGAACAGGCTATCAAAAAAGCGTTCCGCTCTGCTGGTAAGGCAACTCTCTTTGTGTCAACGGCTGTTGCAGGTGGTTTCGGTGTTCTCATGCTGTCGTGGGGCTTTATGATTCATCTTTGGATGGGCTTTCTGATCGGAACGGCTATGGTGGTAAGTTCAGTCGCCGCATTGACGATCTTTCCAGCTTTGATCTTTACGATTCGTCCTCGCTATATCTTTCAACCTAGGAGTGTTTCTATGTCTCGTGTTCTGGTCAGTGCTGCAATTGTTTTCTTATGTGCGGGCGCTTTTTTCACGCAGCTGCAGGCTGCAGAACCAAGCGCACAAGAGATTATGGAAAAGAACTTCGTTACCAGTAAGGTCATCGATTCGACATCCAACTCTCGCTTTCGATTAATCAATGCGAATGGACAGGAGCGGGTCCGCGAAACGGTGGGGGCAACCAAACTTCGCCCTGGCAGCACGGATAACATGCGCCTGGTGACCTTTGAGTCTCCCGCTGATGTGAAGGGAACGAAGACGCTTCTGATCGAAAACAGCCAAAAGGATGACGACATCTGGGTATACCTCCCCGCGATGAAAAAGGTACGCCGGCTGGTCGCAAGCAACAAAAAGGACTCCTTTGTCGGGACTGATTTTTCTTACGGAGACGTCATTGGCCATAAGGTCTCGGATTGGAATCATAAGCTTCTTCGATCGGAGACCATAGGCGGTCGCTCCTGTTACCTCGTTGAATCGACTCCCAAAGCTCCTGAGGTCGCCGAGCTGTCGGGCTACTCCAAACGGATCGGCTGCATTGATAAAGAAAGTTTCGTTGGTCTGTCCGGCGAGCTCTTTGACGGTGCTGGACAGCTGCTCAAGAAGATCACGGCACGGGATATTCAGCAGGTGGATACCCAGAACAATCGGTGGCAGCCGATGATTCTGGAGGCCGAAAATGTACAGACGGGGCATCGGACGATCATCGAATTCCGTAACTTTAAGGCAAACGTGGGGGTGAGCGATGAGCTGTTTACAACGCGCACGCTGGAAAAAAAGTAAGGTGCTGACGCGAGGCCTCATGGTCTCGCTCTGGATGGCAGCTCCGCTGAACGCCCAGACTTGGAAGGACACGCTGAACCCGAGCCTCTCGCTCCGGCAGGGCTGGTTTGAGCAGGATCGGGCCTTCACCGGGACTGCACCGATCGTACCGAGTGCCGCTTGGGTCACGCTTCGTCCGTCCTTGAGTGTTGACACCAAAGCCTATGTCGAAGGTTTTGTCTCCCACCTTGGGCGCAAGGGTGACGCTCAGGAATCCGAGCTGCGGGAGGCTTACCTGGAGCAGACCTGGGGGGCTTGGGATCTGCGACTGGGACGGCAGATCACCGTGTGGGGGCGGGCTGACAAACTCAATCCCACGGATGTTTTGAGCAGCCAGAATCTGTTGAGACTGAGTCCCGAAGACGAGGATCAGCGGCAGGGAATTGGAGCTATCCAAGCTGCTTACTCGTTAGGAGTAGGTCGCTTGATCGCAGTCTGGCAGTGGGAGTGGCGAGCCCCGCGCTTTCCTCTAGCGCCACTGCCCCCAGGGCTATCGCTGGTGTCGCTTCAGCCTGAGCATCCCGAACGCCAGTTTGCACTCAAGTACGATGTGAGTGGGGGGGACTGGGATGGCTCTGTATCCTTGGCAAGAGTTTACGATCGTACACCCGATCTGAGTATCGCTGGGGTTGATCCAGGAAACATCCAGCTCGCACTGCGTCATCATTTTATCACGATGGTCGGTATGGATGCGGCCACCACCCTAGGAGCCTACGGTCTGCGGGCTGAAATCGCCCATCTACGCAGCGAAGACGCCGACGGTGATCAGCTCTGGATCAAGAACCCTATGACCTACGGGGTCCTGGGTATCGAGCGCACGGTGCTCGAGCAGCTGACGGTCAACGCTCAGTACTTTGCTCGTGCCGTGGACAAGGATTCTGCACCGATCCCAGCGGGGCTGGAAGGATTGGCGGCACGGCAGCAGCTGCTGTCGCAGCAGCAGCGCGCGTGGCAGGATGGATGCTCGCTCCGCTTGAGTCAGCTGGCATGGCAAGACACCCTGGCGAGCGAAGTCACACTTGTCTGGAATCGGCAGTTGCAGGATTATTTCATCAAGCCGCAGATTCGCTACCAGTGGAACGATCACTGGCAGTCCACGGGAGGGGCCTGGCTCTATCGAGGTCAAAGCGACACCTTTTTTGGCCAGCTGCGCTCGCGCTCGAGCGCATTTGTCGAATTGCGGTACCAGATCTGAGTGTATAGGATGGGGCTCCACGCCGCAGAATGACCCGTTGGGGGGGGGACATGATGAGTCAAGCGGGAGGCAAAAACCAGAAGAAGACACCGAAGAAGGCTTTGCCGGCGGAGAGCGCGGCTGGCCTGAATCTGAAATCCCGAGGGCACCATCATGGGGATTTGAAGCAAGCTCTGGTGCGTGTAGCAGTCGACTACCTGAAGGAGGGTACGGCTAACGATCTCTCCCTGCGCGAACTGGCACGACGAGCAGGTGTGTCCCAGGCTGCCCCCTACCGGCACTTTACTGATAAGGATCAGCTGTTGGCCGCCATTGCTGCGGATGGGTATGGGAAGCTCGGCGATTTTATGTCGGAGGCTCTCGCTCAAACTTCGGAGAATATCGAAGAGCAATTCCACCGATCTGCCCTCAGCTACTTGCGGATGGCCACCGATTATCCCGAGCACTTTAAGCTCATGTCGGGGTCTGCGATTCCTCAGGAGTCTTTTTTCTTATACCCACAACTCTATCTGGCCGCTCAGAGGGCTTTTTTTGGTTTGGTTCGCATGATCCTGAACTGCCAAAAGGCAGGTCTCATTGGCGCTGGCTGTCCTGTGCGTCGAGCCTTTCACTGTTGGTGCACGGTCCATGGGTTTGCAGCCCTCTACTCCCTGGGTCGGATCGCGTGGCTAGGTGTGGACGCTAGCCATTACCAGGCAGCGCTGAGGGGACTCACTAGCGATCTGCTCAGGGCATTGCAGCCTTCAGACCAGGATTTAAGCGTGCCCTTCAGCCCCATTCTCACGCCGATGCCTCGGAGTGTCATGGAAGAGGTTGGTCTCACACGGGAAGATTTTCTTCCAAAGGATATTGTGATCTTTGATGATCGTGAGCCGTGGCCAGACCTGTCGGCCTTTTTCCCATCCGCTGATCCTGTGTAAGGATCGGCCTGCGATCCCCGATTGCAGTGTGAAGCTGTTTCGCATCGTGTTGCATTCCGAAAGCACCTGCCTTCACAGCAAAAGCCTGGACGTAGGACCATCCGCTCTTTTAAGAGCAATATTGATTCGTGCCGACCTATCGGGAGCCTAGTCTGCGGCATGACAGTGAGGATGTGGAATCGTATCCGCTGAGATCCGTCTTTGGTTTGAGGTAAGGAGTGCTGTGGTGATCCCGGCGACTGCCCATGCGCCTATGAAAACGATTTTTTCTCAGATGAAAAAGCTTAAGGAAACGATGGTGAGGAAGCGTTCGTGAGACGAGGGTGGGGCCAAGTCTGGATGGCGAGAGAGTCATTCCAATTGAGGCCAAGCGTCTACTAAAAATGAGAGCTCTCCATCAAGAAAGCTCCCCGAGCCGTCTCTGTCAGTTCCAGGATTTAGGAGTTTTGTTGCGTGCAACTGGACCCATGGAAAGACTGGATAACTCCACCCAGCCTCGATTGAGCACGTTCGCCCAGTTTCCCTCTCGATCTTCAAGCACCGGATCACCGAGGGACAGACTTCCCACAGAGGCACCGTCCGCAGCGGGCCGGTCTTTGACGGCTACTCCGGATGCATTGACATAGTATACCCGCATGTCCCCGCTCGGTGTCATGGGGGCCGCCACCGGAGCAGGCATCTCAGCACCCGCGTCGAGGGAAGGGGGCGGCATGCCCGTCTCAGCTGCTGGATTGCCGCCGAGGAGTTCGGGGGGGATATCGCTCGGGACACCCGTCTCAGCGCCTGGTACCCCTAGGTCGGTGGTGCTGGTATTCATACTTTCCGCCGCGCCATTGGCTATTGTTTCGTCGGTACCTACTGTCTCGGAAGTCTCCGCACCGGCCACTGCTTCCGCGTCTGCTGGGTCTGCGGCCTCGCTGTCTTCCCCTTCCGCTGCGACTTCTGCGGCCTGCTCCTCGCCGCCCCCGAAGAACGAGCATGCCGTGAGCCCTGGCATCAACAAGGCTCCCGTTAAGATCCATTTGACAGAGTAGCTGGCTTTCATATGGCCGTCCTTTCCAAAGACGAGTGGCTCCTGGAAGATGAATCAGGAGAGTGCTCGGTGAATTTTGCGTAGCTTTGAGGTGCGGAGCCTAAATATCTGACATCATTCACTTCATTTCGGAACAAAGGAGTTCTAGGGCAGACGGATGATGAGAGGGTTTCCGTTATTTTGCTGTCAAAAATTTCTTGTGACTGGCTGAAGGGAGCGAATTCTTCTAAGTATGATAAGCAACTTGCAGGACTCGGGACTTGGTCCTGAGGGTGCGGTCTCGGCGCGCGTCAGAGGAGGATCTATGCAGCAGTCGGCCTGGGGAACTCAAGAGACACAGTATTTCTACTCGCTCACGCCCGAGCGCATCCTGGATGCTGTCGAACGCTCTCTTGGTGTGCGCTGCACGGGTCGAAGCATGGCACATGCCAGCATGGAGAATCGCGTTTACGAAATCGAGTTGGACCTTGAAGACCGTCGCCCTCGTTCGCTGGAGCACCTGGTGATTGCCAAGTTTTATCGACCAGGTCGTTGGACTCGAGAGCAGATCTTGGAAGAGCACCGATTTCTGCAAGCTCTCGAAGCCGAAGAAATCCCGGTGGTGGCACCTAAACTATTCGTCGACGGTGCGACCTTGCACACGTTGCCCGACGCCCCGATTCATTACGCGGTTTTTCCAAAGGTCGGGGGACGTTCGCCCCAGGAGCTACAGGTCGAAGAATTGGAGCAGATTGGCCGTTTACTCGCGCGTATGCACAACGTTGGGCAGAGCATGCAGGTCGGACACCGCTTGAAGCTGACACCCGACCTCTACCTCCATCGTAATTTGCAGTACCTGCTCGAGGCGCATCTGATTCCCGAAACCTATCGTTCCCCCTTCCATGATTTAGGGCATCGGCTGTTGGAGCGAATGAAGCAGCAATTCCTAGGCGTCGATTCCATTCAAATCCACGGGGATTGTCATCTCGGTAATCTGCTCCAAAATGGTCCTCACTTCTTTTGGCTCGACTTTGACGACACTCTGCTCGGACCTGCTGTTCAGGATCTTTGGCTGCTGCTGCCGGGGCGAGATGCCTATGCAAAGCAGATGCTCCAGCATGTGCTAGCTGCTTATGAGCAGATGCGGCCCTTTCCACACGATAGCCTGCGTCTCATCGAAAGCTTGCGCGCTTTGCGCATGATTCATTTTGCGGCCTGGATCGGTCATCGCCGCGATGACCCCGCGTTTCAGCGAGCCTTTCCTGACTACGGGACAGATCGCTATTGGGGGCAACTCTACAGAGACCTCGCTGATCAGGAAGCTTTTGTGCAATCGGATGATTACTGGCTCCTACGATAGAAAGTTCGGCTCGTATGGTCCGAAACGGGCAACTGCGGAAGGATTTTGGGTGTCAAACCGACATTATCAGAGGATCTTCCGGCGTCTCACACGACTCTTGACTTGCGAGCGATGGAGCCGCTTTCGACCTTCGCGCGTCTGGCATCCGCTGCCTTTCGCCAAGCACTCCCACACCCACCGTCTGGTAAGCTTTTGCAAGAGAGTTTGCGCTTTGTACTGGTCGGTAAGCCTATGGCTTGTTAGATTTGGCGTCGGTGTACGGGCGTGCACCATCTTGGCCTAAGCCCACAGCCCCTCGGCAACTGGTCTCTGACCACTGCTCCGCTTGAGGCGACCGCCTGGTCCGTCCCTGTCGTTCATGATGCTCTTGAGGTTAAAGACGATGAAGCATGCAAGCAAAGCAAAAGTCGCGTATCTCTGTATGGAATACGCTGTCAGTTCTCCCATTAAGACCTACGCTGGTGGTTTGGGTATCCTCGCGGGTGACTACCTCAAAGGCGCTAAGGAGCAGGGCCACCCCATTATCGGGATCGGCATCAAGTGGAAGCAGGGGTACACGGGGCAAAAGATCACCCCGGAAGGTCGCGTCTACGACTCCTATCAGAATTATCCATACACGGGTTTCGAGGACACGGGTAAAACCGTCAAGGTGCAAGTGCGCAAGCGCGATGTCACTCTGCGGATTTGGAAAGCCAAAGAGCATGGTGTCAGTGAGTTGATTCTTCTCGACACCGACCATCCCGATAATGCCGATGGCTGGATCACGGGTCAGCTTTACGGTTGGTTCGGCGAAGAGCGCGTAGCGCAGGAGATCGTTCTCGGTGTCGGTGGTGTGCGAGCCTTGCAGGCTCTGGGCATTCATGTTGACCTTTATCACTTCAACGAGGGTCATGCTGTACTGGCTGCTCTGGAGATTCTTCGCCAAAAACGTGAAAAAGGCCTGACCTTTCAGGAAGCCTGGAAAGAGACCCGTAAGGAGATCGTATTCACGACCCATACCCCTATCAAAGAAGGCAATGAGTCGCATCCCCATGAGTTGCTCCAATACATGGGAGCCAACCTCGGCTTGACCGTCGAAGAGATGCACAGCATCGGTGGTACTCCTTTTAACATGACGGTGGCTGCCCTGAATCTCAGTCACGCAGCCAATGGTGTAGCCCAGCTTCACGGTGTCACCGCGCGTCAGATGTGGGCTGACGTGAAGGGCGCCCCTGAGATTATCGGCATTACAAACGGTATTCATCGGGGAACTTGGGTCGATTCTCGGGTCGAGGCTGTAAAAGATGAGCCGTCGAAACTCTGGGATCTCCACATGGAGCTCAAGCAGAACTTGATCGACTTCGTGCAGAAGCGTACGGGTCAAAAACTAGCGAAAGACAAGCTCCTGGTGGGCTTTGCTCGTCGCGCTGCACCTTACAAACGCTCGAACCTCATTTTCCAAGCTGGTCCTGAAGTCCTCAAGGCGATCAAAGATGGCTCTTTGCAGATTGTCTTCTCGGGCAAAGCCCATCCGCTCGATGATACAGGCAAAGGCATCGTTCAGGAGATCGTTCGCTACGCTCGAGAAATGCCTCAAAATGTGGTTTTCCTTGAAGACTATGATATGGAGATCGGCGCGATGCTCACCCGAGGTAGCGATGTGTGGTTAAACAATCCACGTCGTCCACTGGAAGCGTGCGGTACTTCAGGCATGAAGGCAGCCATGAACGGCGTGCTCAACGTGTCGATCCTTGATGGCTGGTGGCCGGAAGCTTGCGAGCACGGCGTCAACGGTTGGGCTATTGGCGACGATCATGTTCCCGCGACGCTGGCTGAGCAGGACGAGCGCGATGCTAAGTTCCTGGGTGATGTGCTGGTGAAGGAAGTGATTCCGACCTACTACAAAGATCACAAAAAGTGGGTGCAGATGATGCAGGCGAGCATCCGTACGATCACCAAGACATTCAGCGTCGAAACGATGCTAGATGAGTACTACAAACACCTCTATTCGAAAAAGCCGCATTGATCGAGGACTGAGAGGGATCTGCTCGCTGAAGAGCAGGTTCCTTCTCCTCTCACTCACCTGGTCTCCCCCGTTTCTGTTCGACTCGCTCTCGAGCTCTGCGCCTCGACCCTACCTTACTCGAATGTAAGGCTTTGTAAGTCGTTCGAAAGATAAGAATATACTGGATTTCTCGCCTGTCGCCCCGAAGCAAAGGGCTGCTCTGGCTAGGTTGTGACTCCCGAATCGTGGGAAAAGACCGAAGACTATGAGTTGATGGAAATGTGTGATGTGGAGTGGGGGACGATGAAAGAGTGTAAGAGCTGCCAGAGGGTGTATCAGGGCGAGCAGGAGATCTTCGCGCTTGGTTCGAGGTTCCGCATGGATTCCATGGGCCTCCTTTGGTTTAATTGCGCCTGTGGCTCCACTCTCCTGGTCAAAGCTCGTGAGCTTGAGATCGAACAGCAGCAACTTGAATCTCTTGCCTTCAAAGCTTTTCGCAAGGTGCTATCGTCGCCGGCGATGAAGTTGACGGAACAAATACCGGTTTTTGAAAAACTACCTAAAGTCTCCAGTCGGTACAGCAGGATTCAGCAGCAGCTCTTGGAAAACCCCTTGTACGAGCCGGATCGAATCTCTCTGCTTATCAAGCAAGAACCTTTTCTCATGCACGAAGTAATCACGGCTGCCAACCTCCGGTCTCAGGCAGCAGGACGGACAATGATTAACAACTTGGTGCATGCACTTGCCTTCATAGGAAAGAAAGAGCTCGATCAGCTCATTGCACTCGCCTGGATGAAGGCGATCGACCTACCGACGAAGCGCTTCGATCTTGGTCTTTACAGTCTAAACGCATGTTTGACTGGTTTTATTGCTGAATTCGTCAATCTTCGCCTCCATCTCGTTCAGGACACTGACGTTTACTACTACGCATCGTTTTTAAACATCGGCAAGTTAGTTCAAGCCCTGGTGTATCCAGACGTGACCGATAGCTTTATCGATGCGCTTCGAATCGAACCGATCAGCTGGAGCCAAGCAGAGTCTCGGGCTGGAATACCCGATCATAATAAACTCGGCGAGATTGCAGCCTCGTTTTGGGGGATGGAGGAGCGTCACGTGCAACTGATCGCCGCCCATCACACTCTTGCACCCTCCGAAGGACGTTTAGCTGAAGCCCTCTACCTCTGTCAGCTGGCGATCATCATCAAACATTGGGTGATGCTTGAACCAGCCAAAATTGACAAAACTATGCAGAATAGTCTTCTGATCAAACTTCAATTGACCGAATCGAGTCTCGAGCGCGATATCGTCGAGCCCTTGTTCAGGGAAGCTCAGGTTTTAAAGCTACGAGCCGAAATCGAAGCGGCCCGCACGGGTAAGGCTTCTTGAAGCCTCACTGTGTGCCTGACGTTTGGGGGAAGTATAAAAACCCTGCCCGTTACTCCTCATCACTCAAATCCTCTTACAGACTCAAGGCTTTAACAAAGATACCGATCCTCCGTCTAAAGGATGCGAGGGGGCAGCATTGCAGGCCATCTGGATCATGATAGCGTGTGCCTTCCTGTGCGGAGCGAGCTCTGCTTGGGCGAAAGATCCGAATCCCATGCAGGTGAAGGAGACCCAAAAGTTGGCGCAAGTGGGCCTTGGGATCCATCTGTCGATCCTCGAGGATGGGACTCACGCTCTGACCCTGTAGGACATTAAGTCGGGTACACATGACGCCTCCTTCAAACCCACCGAAAAGGAATTTACGGGCCTTGATAATCCCAAGGCAGCTTTCTGGGCGAAGTTCAGCATCGACTACGACGGTGAGGGGCCACGTCAGGTTCTGATCGAAAATCGCTACCCTCTGCTGGATGAGATGACAGTCTTTAAGGTTCACGCCGACGGTCAGGTGACTTCACTGCGACTTGGCGACGAAGTACCCTATGAAAACCGCCCGATCGGCTTTTGTTATCCGGTCTTTCCAGTCACACTCGAGCCCGGGATCAACCCCTTCTATCTGCATTTTTCAAACAAGGGCACCTTTGTTGTGAGTCTCCACCTCTGGGATGTTGCAGAGTTTCAGACCTATGCCAAATACGACGATGTGATCCTAGGTTTTCTCTATGGTTGTCTCGTGGTGCTACTCCTGTACAACACCTTTTTGATGGTCTCCATTCGCTGTAAAACCTACGGTCTCTATGTCCTTTACCTCCTCGTTTTTATCGCTTCACAGTTCAGGATCCAAGCGACCGGCATTGAATGGATTGGTGGTGACTTCGGGCATTGGCTGATGAACCGGGGTTGGTTACCGCTGGTATCTTTGAGTCACTTTTTCTCCTGTCTCTTCGCCATTCGCTTTCTCAACATGAGCGCCTACATGCCGCGCTGGAAGCGAGTGCTGGAAGTCTTGGCCATCATCAACATCGGGGTCGCCATCCACGGACTTTTTGGTCCTTATCATTTGATCGGTAAAGAGCTCACCTACACGACCGTTCTGGTATCGGTCGCACTGATTGGAGCCGGCTGTTGGTCGCCAATTAAAAGGTAGCCAAAGGAAGAGGTCACCGACAATTTAAATGGGTCCAGTGACAGCCGCAACATAGTCGAGAACTTACTGATCTTCAAGAGTTTCCTGCTTTTCCCGTGTCGAGGCTTTCCTGGTCCTGGTTTTTGCTTCCTCCGCCCTCCAGCTTGGTCCTTGGATATTGAAGGTCTCACAACGATGGATGATGCGATCCACTGCTGCCTGGGTCATGATGGGGTTGATAAAGACCTGGTCCCACTCGGAATACGTTAGGTTGGTGGTGACAAGAAGGCTTTTGCGCTCATACCTCTGTGAAATAAACTGGAAAAAGAGGTCGGCACCATCGCGGCCATGAGGTGTGTATCCCAGCTCGTCGAGGACAATGAGGTCATACTTGTCCAGAGTCTTTAACTTGGAGCTGAGCGTCAAGGTACTGTTGGCCTTGATGAGGTCATTGATCAGTTCATGTGTATTCACAAAGTAGCAGCGTAGCCCCTTGGAGCAGAGCTCACGAATGATGGACATGGCGAGATGGCTTTTGCCAACCCCAAATCCACCGTAAAATACTGTATTCCAGGCGTTACGTACCCACTCACCCGTCATGAGTCGTGCTACCTGCTGGCGGGTGATACCTTGTCGGCAATTGAAGTCGAACGCATCGAGCAGCTTTTGTCCTGGCATTTTCGCTTCCCTGATGAATCGCTCGACTTTGATCCTTTTTTTCTCAGTAATTTCAACCTGAGCCAGTGCCGCGAGAAATTGCTCATAACTTAGCTTCTGGTGCTCAGCCTGCCTGGCCATTCCAACAAACTGATCGGCAATGGCATGAAGGTGGAGTTTTTTCAGAGTGATGGTCAGTTCCTCGTGATTCATGCAGAAATCTCCTGGTTGCTTGGAATGAGATCGTCATAGGTGGAAAGGACAGTCTGGATTGGCTTCTGATCCATGGCAGTCGGGGAAGGTGTGGACGTCAGTAGAAGAAGGGCTTTCAAATCATCGAAGGGCGCTCGTGATTTGTTTCTCTGAACAATATCCATGGCAAGACCGATTTCCTTGAGACTTACGAACTGTATGAGGTTGATGGACTTCAAATACTCTCGCTCTTCCGCGTCTGGCAGTGTCTTCTGAAGCCACTTGAAGTATCGTCGGAATGATGGCTCAGGAAACAGAAGTTCCCGATGAGCCCAGCGAACCATGGCTCCCGGTTTTCTGACCAAAGATGGCAGAACATGTTCCAGAAGTATGGAGTGCGTGCCGTCCTCCTTTCTCTGGTGAAGGCAGTATAACTTTTCGTGACCCGGTCTTTCGATGCGGATCTCATAGGGTCCGGCGATCACACGGCAGTCGGTCATAATCATGCTGTCAGGCACTGAGTATGTACTTTTTTTGTAGCGAATCGTACCATATTTGCTGGCAGTCATGGTCTCTGTATGGCAGAGAATGTCGACATCTCGCGGAGGTAGCGGCTTTAGGTGTTGTCTTTCCTCTTCAAAAAGATTCCTGGTCGCTGCTGTTCGATACTTTTCCGCGTGCTGCAAAAGCCAACTGTTCAGATCATCATAATCATGAAAGACTTTTCCCGTGGCTTTCACGGCGGCTATGATGCGGCGGGCCTGGGTGCGGATCTCGCGCTCCACGTCACCCTTCTCATTGCCCTTGCCAGGTGAACAAGGCAGCGTTCCGAACCCATAGTAATTAATTGCTTTTTTGAAGCGATCCGTATAGATCCGCTCGTCTCCTTTTAAAACCTTGCGAACACACGGCGCGAGGTTGTCAAAGCGAACGCTATCAGTCATACCCCCGGCGGACTCAAAAAAGGAGTGAAATCCATCGATAAAAGCTTCATAGGTTCGATGACCATAAGCTTTGATCGCAAAATATCCGCTATAGGGAAGTGTACCAAAATGCAGATGGATCAGACGTTCGCCATAAATAAAAGGTAAATGAATCGATTCTTTGAAATCGAACTGCGCCTGCTCACCGGGCTTGTAATGCTGCTCAAAAAATCGTTCCTTGGGTTTTTCGCTTCGGATTCTGCTAACACGACGCTCCAGGGTTCGGAGGCTGCCCGCGTATCCTTCTTCCTTAAGAAGGATGAAGATATCGCAGGCGAGAATGTTAGGGACCCTGTCTATCAGGCTGAGGATTCTATCCATGTATGGAACACAAGGATCCTGGCGAGTCGGTGTCTGCCGCTTTTTATAGCGAGGTGGAGCATTGCTCTTTAGATATTTGGCGATCGTTTTGCGACTGATTTTAAGCTCGCGCTCGATGGCACGAATGCTCATGCCGCTTTCTGAAAGTTCCCGAATTCTTTGAAACATATGTCTTGATACCATAAGGATGGCTCCCGCAAGGACTTGCGGGGAGCATGTTGCAAGTTTGAGGTTTGGCTAAGTTATTGAAACTTCAGAAGCTCTGCGGGGCGAGGGATGCAGCCTGTGGCTGCAATGAAGGCAGTGACAACCTCGACTCTGGAACAGCACGTCAAGCGCCAACATCAGGCATTCGGATCGCACGGAGCCAAGGCTCTCGAAAGCCTCTGAAAGGCGAAAATACCCAGTAGAATTCCAGACATCAAGCGCAGCACGAACCAGGATCGCCTGCTCTCTTTGCAGCTTACCGCTGCTTCGAGCAATTTCTGCGCTGGTCTCCCAACCAAAGTCGGTACGATCCCATGAGTAGAAAATATCCAATAGATCAGGATCATTAGAAAAAATGAGTGAAATCGCGTGCTGCCGTTGGCAAAAACCTGACATAAGGGGCCTCCAAGTTGAGTGGCCCACTTTTAATTGTCGGCGTGGCTCCCTTTTCGTTGTCGCTCAACAGTACCGCTTGTACCCGACCGCGTGTCTTGCTTTTTGTCGACTCTAGGTCGAAACCTGCTAACAGGAACGCAGGTAGACAGATGTGCTCACCTGTTACTTGCTTGGAGCAGACTCGAAGTCGGGATGTGCTGATCGCTGGGGAGCGATCAGGTTACTTGTCTAGGTTGATCCGGGCTGCAGGACTTGCGTCAATTCTTGACAATCTATGTGCAACTTTGAGTCGAAGTCCCAAAAACTGCCAGCTTAGCCCCGGTAATGACAAGGCTATGGGGCTGGCCCTGGAATTGCAAGAGATTCCAAATATCGGAAAAGGGAAGTCGCTCGAAACTAGGCGAATTAGAAGGTCGTTCTGAGCACCGGATCCTAGAAACCTGCTGTCACGTAAGAAAGTGGCTTTGCAGGTCTCTGGGTCACTAAGAAGGAGATAGTAAGCATGAATCTAAGGAAAATGATTTTGCCATTCCTGTGCCTCGGACTTATCCATTGCAAGGACGCAAAAACACCAGAGTCAACCTTAGATGCCACGGTACAGCGTGGGCAGCTGACTTTGGAGGCTGATCTCTATCTGAATCTATCCAACTCCTATAAAAATGCCTCGAACTCAGTATGCCGACTCCCACTAAACGATAAAACATATGACAGTGTAGTAGACGGTCTGCGAGACAGAACATTGACGGGACTCGATGCGCAGACGATGGTTTCCATTTGGGAAGCCTTCGATCAGATCTATGGCGAAATGGAAAATGCGATCGTCTGGAGGAACGTGTTTCAGCGCATGTCGCTAGAAGTCAACGGTTGGCCAACTTATTTTGGCCAATTGAATACCATGGTTCAGGCTGATGTTGTGAGCAAGGTGACAGGGAAGCTCACCTCTGTGCAGAAAAAGGCTATAGACCTCCTTATAAAGCAATATGGATCTCGGATTGGCGCCTCGTCACTGGATGAATTGGTCAGCAACTTTCTTTTCAAGAACTGGTTTGCGAAAAAACTTTCCATGGAAGCGGGTAAAGCCCTCGGCCCCATAAAGACTTTTCTAGATACCAATCCAGCAGCTCGAGGCGTTGGCAGATTCATAGGCAATTATGGTAGCCTTGCTTTGATCGCATACGACGAATTTTGTGTCGGTGCTAATTTGCTAGCTGCTTCCTTTGAACTTGCCTATCTGAAGAAGCTCGAGCAACAGGGTGCACTCGACGCTACAAACCAAGTCGGAGACATTTGCGGCATCGTCAATAGCATACCCGTGAGCAAGGTGGCGGCATGGCCGCAGTGGTCAGGATTTACCTGTGCTGAACGGCGATCAGCGATTCATGCAAAGTTCCCTTCTAACGGTCAGGTGGCGACCGCCCAGTGCAAATCGATGAAAGTTTCTGCTCTTCGCTCCAGCGACAGCGGGGCCCGGGTGTACTTTGACAAATTTCAAAGTCTTGGTGCTTGCCGCATCGGCGCAGGTATGAAAGTATCGGTGCTCAATGCAGCGGTCACAGGAGCTCGCGTCGTTGCGCAGATCAACGTGGAAACCGGCGCTTGCGCTGGAACCAAAGGTTATATCCATATTGCTAATCTAGATCCAACGTGCCTATGATCAGCAGTAGGCCCATACAATTTGGGTGCGGCTCTTTTCTGATAACAGCAAATGTTTGTGTTTTCAGAATATTACGCCATATTGAGGCTTGAGGAGCAGCCTAGAATCCGGTAGTTAATAGCTGCAAAACAATTTAACACCGATGGGAGCATTACGCGTTTCTAGACGTCCTGGGGGCGCTAACAGCTCCTGCTACTTGAACCCTCTTGTAGCGAGCGAAAACCTGATCGAATGTTCCGATCCATGGCACAACGCAGGCGCAGCATCCGGTTGCCATTGATTTTATACCACCATGCTCCAGACCTCTTCATTCGTAATGCGAATAGTGGGTTAAATTTTGGGTCCCCGAAAGAATTTGTGGGTGAGTTTCGCCCACCCATCACACCCGCGATGGTAGCCATGAATATTTGCAAAGGCAAGGTTACGATCGCTGCGCTCTCCGGCTTCGCCGACCTTGCCTTTGCAAATAT
>Ga0209985_10000335_pt1 | contig 52413 bp, 54 predicted proteins | sample NOAtaG_FD_187305 | JGI IMG/M metagenome (GOLD analysis project Ga0209985, IMG submission 187305) | Freshwater lake microbial communities from Lake Erie, under a cyanobacterial bloom - NOAA_Erie_Diel6S_1000h metaG (SPAdes) (version 2) | ecosystem: Environmental > Aquatic > Freshwater > Lake ... | reverse complement strand
AATGGTGCAATTGCCTGATGTTGGTGCGAAAGGCGGGGCCGTGTCCGTGGGCAGAATGATTGGATGCGTTCCGGCTGCGTACCGGTCACCCGCAGCCACGGGGCGTGATGTGGTGTCCGAAGTCCGCAACGACGAAATCGTCCCGGGCGGGTGGGCGCACACCTGCCGGGGCGGTGCGGCGCCAGCCTCGCAAAGTTCTGTGCCGCTGGCATAGAAGCTGCTCTTTCGAACGTGGAGATGTTCCGTCTCCGATCTCGTAAGGAGTGTTCCATGAAACTAGTAACTGCCATCATCAAGCCGTTCAAGCTTGACGAAGTGCGTGAGGCTCTGAGCGCGATCGGCGTACAGGGCATCACAGTGACCGAAGTCAAGGGGTTCGGGCGTCAGAAAGGCCACACCGAACTCTATCGTGGCGCCGAGTACGTCGTCGATTTTCTCCCGAAGGTGAAGATCGAGGCCGCCGTCAAGACCGAACTTGTCGAGCAAGTCATCGAAGCCATCGAAAAATCAGCCAACACCGGCAAGATCGGCGACGGCAAGATTTTCGTCTTCGAACTCGAACAGGTCATTCGCATCCGCACCGGTGAAACCGGCGCCGAAGCGCTGTAACAGGGGAGAAAAACAATGAAAAAGCTGTTGACGATACTGGGGCTGGCGGCGTCGCTGACGCTGGCCGCTGGCATGCCGCTGTCGGGGGCTGCGTTCGCCCAGGCCGCGCCCGCGGCGGCCGACGCCAAGAAGGACGAGGCTAAGCCGGCCGATGCGCCCAAGGCGGAGGAAAAGAAGGACGCCGCGCCGGCGGCCGATGCCAAGAAGGACGAGGCCAAGAAGGATGAGGCGAAACCGGCCGAGGCCGAAGCGCCTAAGCTGCCCGAGCCCAACAAGGGCGACGTCACCTTCATGTATGTGGCCACCATCCTGGTCATTCTCATGACCATCCCGGGCCTGGCGCTGTTCTATGGTGGCCTGGTGCGCACCAAGAACATGCTGTCGGTGCTCATGCAGGTGTTCGTGACCTTTTGCCTGATCGCGGTGCTCTGGGTGGTGTACGGCTACAGCCTGGCCTTCACCAGCGGCAATGCATTCTTTGGCGGGTTCGGCAAGATGTTCCTGCAGGGGGTCGACCTGGCCGGTGCGGGCGCCACCTTCTCCAAGGGCGTCTACATCCCCGAGATGATGTTCGCGATGTTCCAGCTGACCTTCGCGGCGATCACGCCGGCCCTCATCGTCGGTGCGTTCGCCGAGCGCATGAAGTTCTCGGCCGTGCTGTGGTTCATGGTGCTGTGGTTCACCTTCGCCTACCTGCCGATGGCGCACATGGTGTGGTTCTGGGACGGCCCCGATGCGATCAAGGACGAGGCCACGCTCAAGGCCGTGACGGAAGCCGCCGGCTGGCTGTGGGCCAAGGGCGCTCTCGATTTCGCCGGCGGTACCGTGGTGCATATCAACGCCGGCGTCGCCGGTCTGGTCGCCGCGTTCGTGGTGGGCAAGCGCCTGGGCTACAACAAGGAAGCGATGACCCCGCACAGCCTCACCCTGACCATGGTCGGCGCCTGTCTCCTGTGGGTGGGTTGGTTCGGCTTCAATGTCGGCTCCAACCTCGAAGCCAATGGCACCGCATCGCTCGCCTTCGTCAACACGCTGGTGGCTACCGCGATGGCTACCCTGTCCTGGCTGCTGTTCGAGAACTTCCTCAAGGGCAAGTGCTCGATGCTGGGGGCCGCGTCCGGCGCGGTCGCCGGCCTGGTGGCGATCACGCCCGCCTGCGGTTTCGTCGGCGTCAAGGGCGCGATGGTCATCGGCGCGGTTGCCGGTGCCCTGTGCCTGTGGGGCGTGACCGGCCTGAAGAGGATGCTGGGTGCGGATGACGCGCTCGACGTGTTCGGCGTGCATGGCGTCGGCGGCATCTGGGGCGCGATTGCCACCGGCATCTTCGCCTCGCCTTCTCTGGGCGGCGCCGGGATCTGCAATTACGTCACCAACAAGTGCGGCGAACCCGGGGATTTCCCGGGCATCGGCGCACAGGTGTGGATCCAGACGCAAGGCGTGATCACGGCGGTGATCGTCTCGGCGGTGGTGAGCCTGGTCGCGCTCAAGCTTATCGACATGGTGATCGGCCTGCGCGTCACGGACGATGCCGAGCGCGAGGGCCTGGACCTGACCTCGCACGGCGAGACCGCGTATCACATGTAGCACCCAAGCGGCTGCGCGCGGGCGGCCGGCGTCATCGGTGCCCGCGTGACCGAAAGGTCTGCCAAAGCGCCCCGGGAACGGGGCGCTTTGTTTTTTCGGTGGCCCCGTCGCGCTGCGGCGCGATGGGGCAGGGGGCGATTCGCTACAATCGCGCGCTCGCGGCCGGCAGCCGACGGACCGCGCAGCGCGCAGGCAGGCGTCGCATCGCAAGCAGGCGCCGGCCGTTTTGCCGGACATTGCAGTCTCAAACCGACAGGAGCCGGAATCGTGCGCATCTTGATCATTGCCGACCCACTCGACGAGTTCAAGACCTACAAGGACTCGACCTTCGCCATGATGACCGAGGCCGCCGCGCGCGGCCACGCGCTGTCGGCCTGCCTGCAGCAAGACCTGCTGCTCTCCAGCGGCCGGGTGCATGTCTGCGCACGGCCGGTCACCTTGACGCCCGGCGCGTCGAGTTGGTATGCCGCCGGCGATGCCGTGCGCGAATCGGCCGCGGCCTTCGATGCGGTGATCATGCGCAAGGACCCGCCGTTCGACATGGAGTACTTCTACTCGACACATCTGCTGGAGCGGGCCGCGGCGGAGGGCGCGCGGGTGTTCAACAACCCGCAGGCGATCCGCAATCACAACGAGAAGCTCGCCATCGGCGAGTTCCCGCAGTTCACCGCCCCCACCCTGGTGTCGCGGCGCGAGGACGAACTGCGCGCCTTCGTGGCCGAACATGACATGGCCGTATTCAAGCCGCTCGACGGCATGGGCGGCACCGGTATTTTCCGCGTCAGCCGCGCCGAGCCCAATCTCTCGGTGATCATTGAAACCCTCACCGACAACGGCCGCCGAACGATCATGGCGCAGAAATACCTGCCCGCCATCGTCGACGGCGACAAGCGTGTGCTGGTCATCGGCGGCCAGCCGGTGCCCTACTGCCTGGCCCGCATCCCCAAGGCGGGCGAGACGCGCGGCAACCTGGCCGCCGGCGGCACCGGCGTGGCGCGCCCGCTGTCCGCGGATGACCGGCGCATCGCAGAGGCCCTCGGGCCGATCCTGGCCGCGCGCGGCCTGCTCCTGGTCGGCCTCGACGTGATCGGTGACCGGCTCACCGAGATCAATGTCACCAGCCCGACCTGTTTCCAGGAAATCACCGCGCAAACCGGCTTCAATGTCGCGGGCATGTTCGTCGACGCCCTCGAGCGCGCGGTCGCCGCGGCATGATGCCGGCCTGCCGCGGCGGGTTGCGCGTGTATATTTGGCGCAAATCCTGCAATTTGCGCAACCATGGTCGGCGTGCTGCTCCTCACTCACGGCGGAATCGGCCAGGCCCTCCTTGACGCTGCGGACCACGTGCTCGGGGGTCCCCAGCAGAACGCCCGGGCCCTGGGCATCCTGCCGCAGGACGACCCTGTCGAGGCGCTGACGCGTGCGCGCGCCGCGCTGGCGGCTGTCGACAGCGGGCAGGGGGCCATCGTGTTCGTGGACATGTTCGGGGCCACGCCGTCGAATCTGGCGGCGCGGCTGCTGGCGCCGGGGCGCGTCGAAGGGCTGGCAGGGGTGAGCCTGCCGATGCTGGTGCGTGCGCTGGCCTACCGGCACCTGGCCATCGAAGAAGTGCTCAGCCGCGCCATCGAAGCCGGCACGCGGGGCCAGGTCAACATGAAGGAGGATGCCTGCAATGCCACAGCGCGAGGAAGTTGAGATCGTCAATCAGCTGGGCCTGCATGCGCGGGCGTCCGCGAAGCTGACCCAGCTGGCCGCGCAGTTCAAGAGCGAAGTCTGGCTGTCGCGCAACGGCCGCAGGGTCAATGGCAAGAGCATCATGGGTGTCATGATGCTTGCCGCCGGCCTCGGCGCGAAGGTCGAGATCGAGACCATCGGCGAAGACGAGGCGGGCGCGCTGGCCGCGCTCAAGGCCCTGGTGGCGGACAAGTTCGGCGAAGGCAAGTAGCGCCCGCGGCGGGCTGCGCGCGACATGACCTTCAGTCTCCACGGCATCGGCGTCTCCGGCGGCATCGCCATCGGCCGCGCGCATCTGGTGACGTCGGTCGCCCTCGACGTGTCGCACTACCTGGTCGAACCCGCGCAGGTGGCCGACGAGGTGGCGCGCTTCGAGGCCGCGGTGGCGGCCGTGCAGGGGGAACTGAAGAGCCTGCACAGCAATCTCGCGCATTCGTCCCCCGGCGAACTGGGCGCCTTCCTCGACCTGCACTCGATGATCCTGGCCGATCCGATGATCTCCAGGGAGCCGGTGCACATCATCGAGGAGCGTCGCTGCAACGCCGAATGGGCGCTGGTCCAGCAAATGGACGCGCTGGTCGCGCAATTCAACGCCATCGAGGACGACTACCTGCGCGAGCGCAAGCAGGACGTCATGCAGGTGGTCGAGCGGGTGCTCAAGGCGATGCTGGGCGGTGGCAGCGGCGTTCATGCGGTGCTCTCGCGGTCGCAGAGGCTCAAGGCGCTGCACGCGCAGGAGGGCGAGATGGTGGTCGTCGCGCACGACCTGTCGCCCGCCGACATGCTCATCTTCAAGGAACACCAGTTCGCCGGTTTCGTCACCGATGTGGGCGGCGTGACTTCGCACACCGCCATCATGGCGCGCAGCCTGTCGCTGCCCGCCATCGTCGCGCTGCATCACGCGCGCGAGCTGGTGACCGAGGACGACTGGATCATCCTGGACGGCACCGAGGGTGTGCTCATCGTCGCGCCCGATGCGGCGGTCCTTGAGGAGTACAAGCTCAAGCGCCGCGCCCTGCAGCTCGAGCGCAGGAAGCTGCGGCGCCTGGTGAGCGCGCCCACGGCGACCCTCGACGGCGTCGCGGTGGAACTGCATGCCAACATCGAGCTGCCGGACGACGTCAAGTCCGCCAATGAGGCCGGCGCCACCGGGGTCGGCCTGTTCCGCACCGAGTTCCTGTTCATGAACCGCAAGCAGGTCCCCGGCGAGGAGGAGCAATTCGAGGCCTACCGCAAGGTGGTCAGGGCGATGGGCGGCCAGCCGGTCACCATCCGCACGCTCGACATCGGCGCCGACAAGCAGCTCGACGCGGAGTCCGCGCAGGACGCGGTGGCGCTCAATCCCGCGCTCGGCCTGCGGGCGATCCGTTATTGCCTGGCCGAGCCGCAGATGTTCCGCACCCAGCTGCGCGCCATCCTGCGCGCCTCGCACTACGGCCCGGTGAAGATCCTCTTGCCGATGATCGCGCACGCGCATGAGGTCGATCAGGCGCTTGCCCATATCGCCGAGGCGCGCGCCCAGCTCGACGCGGCCGCCATCCCCTATGCGCCGGACGTGCAGGTGGGCGGCATGATCGAGATTCCCGCGGCGGCGCTGTCGGTCGGCCTGTTCGTCAAGAGGCTCGATTACCTGTCGATCGGCACCAACGACCTGATCCAGTACACCCTGGCGATCGACCGCGCCGACGACCAGGTCGCGAGCCTCTACGATCCGCTGCATCCGGCGGTGCTGTTCCTGGTGGCCAACACTATCCGCGCCGCCAGCAAGGCCGGGATTCCGGTGGCGGTGTGCGGCGAGATGGCCGGCGAGGTGGCGATGACGCGCCTGCTGCTCGGCATGGGGCTCAAGCAGTTCTCGATGCATCCGGCGCAGCTGCTGGCGGTCAAGCAGCGCGTGCTGGGATCGAGCCTGGCCGACACCGAGGCGCAGGTCAGGCGCATGCTGCGCACCGAGGATCCCGAGCGCCTGCGCGAGCAGCTGGCCCTGCTCAATGCTTAGGGCGATCGCCAACGTCCGCCAAAGCGAACCGGGCATCGTCAAGCACTGGTTCGAGAGCGACTATTTCGATCTCTACCTGTGGCAGCGCGGCGCGGCGTTCATCCACATGCAGCTTTGCTACAACCGCGGCCGGCCGACCGAATCGGCCGTCAGCTGGAAGGAGGGCGCCGGGCTGTTCCACGACGGCGTCGATGCGGCGCGCCGCACCGAGTCGCCCGTGCTGGAACCCGGCGGCGCCTTCGATGCCGAGCGGGTCAACGCCCGGTTCATGCGCGAATCGGCCGACCTGCCGATCGCGGTGCGCAAGTTCGTGCTGTCCAAGCTGCACGACTTCGCGCTGCACGGCCCGGTCAGGCGCCCACAGCCGTCCCGCGCGGTAGTCAGGCGGGAGGACTGGCAGCGCCGGCCGGCTGCGTAGGCTACAATTCGGACCGAAGCGCCGATTTGATCATCGGATTGCGGGCGCTATAAAAATCCGGCTAAAGAGGTGTCAGGGGATCCCCGCAGCGACGATCCAGACCCGAACAGCCGGCAGGTTGCTCGGGTTTCTTGTTTGCGGAGTCGAAAGTCGTGGATCCTCGCTCGGTCGGTATCGTGAAGGCCCAGTCGGCGCATTTCGCCGAGCCGTTCACTTTCCGCAGCGGCCGCACCATCCCGCATTTCGAGCTGGCCTACGAAACCTACGGGCGCCTCAACGCCGCGGGCTCCAACGCGGTGCTGGTGTGCCATGCGCTCAATGCCTCGCACCACGTGGCGGGCGTCTATGAAGACGACGCCACCGACGTGGGCTGGTGGGACAACATGGTCGGACCCGGCAAGCCGCTGGACACCGACCGCTTCTTTGTCGTCGGCGTGAACAATCTCGGCGGCTGCTTCGGCTCCACCGGCCCGAAACATGTCAATCCGGCGACCGGCCAGCCCTATGGCGCCGATTTCCCGGTGGTCACGGTGGAAGACTGGGTCAATGCCCAGGCCCGCCTGGCGGATCATCTGGGCATTCGCCGCTTTGCCGCCGTGATGGGCGGCTCGCTGGGAGCCATGCAGGCCCTGCAGTGGGCCGTCGCCTACCCGGAGCGCATCGCCCATGCGCTGGTCATCGCCTCCACCCCGCGCCTGTCGGCGCAGAACATCGCCTTCAACGAGGTGGCGCGCCAGGCCATCATCACCGACCCGGATTTCCATGGCGGCCACTACTACCGGCACGGCGTGGTGCCGGTGCGCGGCCTCAAGGTCGCGCGCATGATCGGCCACATCACCTATCTGTCCGACGACGTCATGGCCGAGAAGTTCGGCCGCGACCTGCGCGACGGCCTCAAGTACGGCTACGGTACGGAATTCCAGATCGAGTCCTACCTGCGCCACCAGGGCGAGAAGTTCTCCGGCTACTTCGATGCCAACACCTACCTGCTGATCACCAAGGCCCTCGATTACTTCGATCCGGCGGCGGCGTGTGCCGGCGACCTGGTCGCCGCGCTCAGGCCCGCGGCCGGCGTGAAGTTCCTGGTGGTGTCGTTCACCACCGACTGGCGCTTCTCGCCGGCGCGCTCGCGCGAGATCGTCGATGCGCTCACCGCCAACCGCGCCGACGTGTCCTATGCCGAGATCGATGCGCCGCACGGCCATGACGAGTTCCTGCTCGAGGATGCGCGCTACCACGCGCTGGCGCGCGCCTACTACAACGCCATTGCGGAGGGCCTGTGAGCGGCGGCAACGGCAAGGCGGGCGGGCTGCGCGCCGACCTCACCATCATCGCCGGCATGGTGCGCCCGGGTTCGCGCGTGCTCGACCTCGGCTGCGGCGACGGCACCCTCATGAAGGCGCTGGCCCGCGAGCGCGGCGTCAGGGGCTACGGCATCGAGATCGACGACGCCAACGTGCTGGCGGCGCTGATCAACGGCGTCAATGTCCTGCAGGGCAACCTGGAGCGCGGCCTGGCCAGCTTCGCGGACGGCTCGTTCGATACGGTGCTGCTGTCGCAGACCCTGCAGGCGATGCACGGCATCGAGGCGCTGCTGCAGGACATGGTCAGGGTGGGGCGCGAGGCGGTGGTGTCGTTTCCCAATTTCCGCTACGCCCCGCACTTCCGCCAGCTCGAAGCCGGGCACATGCCGGTCTCCGACAGCTTGCCGCACCAGTGGCACAACACGCCCAACGTGCACCTTTGCACCCTGGCGGATTTCGAGGACCTGTGCGGCAAGCTCGGGCTGGACATCGTCGAACGGGTCGCGCTGGCCGAGGGCAGGCCGGTCCACGCCGAACCCAACGTCAACGGCGAACTGGCGATCTACCGGATCCGCTCAGGCGCGTGACGGGGCGCTGGCCGCGGCCAGCGCGGTGATGCCGGCGCGCTGCGTCCATAACAGCGCCAGGCCCGGCAGGGCGATGAAGAAGGTGCACAGGTAGAACCCGGCCCAGCCCAGGCCTTCCACCAGCACCCAGGAGGTCGGGCCGGCGATGAAGGTGCGTCCTACCGCCGCCAACGCCGACAGCAGCGCGAACTGGGTGGCCGAATAGCGTGCCTTGCACAGGGCCATCAGGAAGGCCACGAAGGCCGCCGTGCCCATGCCGCCGCACAGGTTCTCCAGCCCCACCACCAGCGCCATCGACTCGTAGGACCGGGGCATGACCGCCAGCACCCAGAAGCCGAGGTTGGTCACCGCCTGCAGCACGCCGAACAGCATCAGCGCGCCGAACATGGACAGGCGCAGCATGAGCGCGCCGCCGGCCAGCGCGCCGACGATGGTGGCGATCAGGCCCAGCACCTTGTTGATCGCGCCGACCTCGGTGGCGGAGAAACCCACCCCGCGGATCAGGAAGGTGGTCGTCAGGCTGCCGGCATAGGCGTCGCCCAGCTTGTAGAGGACGATCAGCGCCAACGCCAGCAGCGCACCGTCGCGGCTGAAGAAATCGCGCAGCGGACCGATCACCGCCTCCTCCAGGGTCCGGGGGGGCGGAACGTCGACTTCCGGCTCCGGCGCGAAGAAGGTGGCGAGGATGCCGGCCAGCATCAGGCCCGCCATCAGCCAGTAGGTGGCGCGCCAGCCGATGAAGCTGTCGGCCAGCACCAGGGCGAGGCCGCCGGATACCAGCATCGCCAGCCGGTAGCCAAGCACCGAAACCGCCGCGCCCGCGCCGCGCTCGGCTTGGCGCAGCACGTCCGACCGATAGGCATCGAAGGCGATGTCCTGGGAGGCGGAGAAAAACGCCACCAGCACAGCCAGCAGGGCCAGCGCGAGGATGGCGTCCCCGGGCGAGAGGCTGCCCATCGCCGCGATGCCGGCGGCCAGCAGAAGCTGCGTGAGCGCCATCCAGCCGCGCCGCCGCCCGAGGAGGGGCGGCACGAAGCGGTCCATCAGCGGTGCCCACAGGAACTTGAGGGTATAGGCCGAGCCCACCAGCGTGAGGAAGCTGATGGTCTTGATGTCCAGCCCCTCGACGGTGGCCCAGGCCTGCAGGGTGCCGGTTGTCAATGCCAGCGGCAGGCCCGAGGCGAAGCCCAGCAGCAGCATGATGCCGACGCGGCGGTTGGTGAAGACAGCGGTGTATTCGGCGAATCGCATGCCGGATGCAGTCTATCAGCCGGGTCGGCGGCCAAACAAAAACGCCGGCGGGTTGCCCGGCCGGCGTTTATTGTCGCGCTACCCGGACCGTTTACTTCGGGGTGTGCTTCTGGATCAGCGCTTTCGCGGCTTCGAGCAACTGGTTGCCGTTGAAGCCCTTGCCGGTGATCTCCTTGACCCATTCGTCATCGACCAGGTCGGCGGCCTTGCGGAAGCCCTCGGTGTCCTGCGCGGTGAAGGTGTAGATCGCGTTCTTGCGGTCGACGGCGAGCTTACGGGCCGGCGCGTCGTTGCCTTGCTGGGTCCTGCCCAGCCAGCCGGAGGTTTCCAGACCGGAATTGGCGTCGATGACCTTCTTCAGGTCCGGCGGCAGGGACTCGTACTTGGCCTTGTTCATCGCCATCACGAAGGTGGTGGTGTAGAGCGAGACGCCGGGCGGAAACTCCGAATGCGCCTTGGCCAGTTCCTCGAGCTTGACCGCCGGCACCACCTCCCACGGCACCACGGCCGCGTCTATGACGCCCTTGGAGATCGAGTCCGAGATCTGCGGCAGCGCCATGCCCACCGGCGTGGCGCCGAGCGCGGCCAGCATCTTGGTGATCTGCCGGCTCGGGCCGCGCACCTTCATGCCCTTCAGGTCGGCGACCGACCGGATCTGCTTCTCGCGCGAATGGAAAAAGCCCGGTCCGTGCACGTTGACGGCGATGACGTGCACATCCTTGAACTCGTCCCTGGCCACCGTGTTGATGTACTCCCAGTACGCCCTGGAAGTGGCCTCGGCGTTGGTCATCATGAACGGCAACTCGAAGACCTCGACGCGCGGGAAGCGGCCGGGCGTGTTGCCGGGCAGGGTCCACACCACGTCGACCACGCCGTCCTTGGCCTGGTCGTACAGGTTGGCGGGCGTGCCGCCCAGCTGCATGGCCGGATAGCGCTCGAACTTGATGCGGCCGCCGGAATCCTTCTCCACCTTGTCCATCCACGCGGTGTGCATGGTGCGCCACACCGCCGAGGGGGGCGTCATGAAGGTATGGAACTTGAGCGTGACGGTCTGCTGGGCGGCCGCGGGGGCCGGGACGCCTGCAACGGCGGCCAGGGCCGCGAGTGCGACAAAGCTTCTGCGAAACATGGGGGCTCCTTATTCGGGTTTGTGGCCGCCCGTTGACCACCGGCGGACGCGGCGCGCGATTCTAGACGCAATCCGCGGTCGTCATGCCGCTTCGCCCGTCAATGCCGCCTCAAACGCGCAGTGTGCCGCCTTGCGCGGATTTGTTGCGCTAGGGATAACCCGCAAGCTAGCTGCGGTGTGCCGCGCTTCGGGCGCTACAATCCTGCGAGCGGTGCGTCCCGGTCCGTCCCGGGCGCGAAGCCCGCGCGGAGCTTGCACCGGACATGTTGAGCGCAGAGCAGAACGAGCTGATCACCCGTGTCGGGCCCGGCACGCCGTGTGGCGCGCTGCTGCGGCAGTACTGGCAGCCGGTTGCGCTGGCCGAGGAGCTGGCCGGCGCGCGCCCGGTGCGTCCGGTGCGTCTGATGGGGCAGGACTTCGTGCTCTTTCGCGCCGGGGACGGCGCGCTCGCGCTGCTCGACCGCGACTGCGCGCATCGCGGCGCCGATCTCGCCTTCGGGCGGCTCGAGGACGGCGGCCTGCGCTGCCTGTTCCACGGCTGGCTGTTCGCCGCCGATGGCCGGTGTCTGGAGACGCCGGCGGAGCCGGAAGGCAGCCGCCTTCACACCAAGGTGCGCCAGCGCGCCTACCCGGTCGTCGAGCGCGCCGGCGTCGTGTTCGCTTATCTCGGCCACGGCGAGCCGCCGGCGTTCCCGGCGCTCGACTGTTTCGTCGCGCCGGCACCCTACGTGTTCGCCTTCAAGGGGCTGTTCGAGTGCAACTGGCTGCAGGCGCTGGAGGTCGGCATCGATCCGGCGCACGCCTCCTTCCTGCACCGTTTTTTCGAGGATGAAGATCCCGCCGACGGCTACGGGCGCCAGTTCCGTGCCGCCTCGGCGGATTCGCAATGGCCGATGACGCGCCTGATGCGCGAACTCCCGCGCCCGGAGATCAGGGTCGAGGACGACCTGCACGGCCTGCGGCTCGTCGCCCTGCGGCGCATCGATGCGGCCACTGTCCACGTGCGGGTGACCCACCAGGTCTTTCCGCAGGCCTTCGTGATCCCGCTCAGCGCGGAGATGACGATCACCCAGTGGCATGTCCCGGTCGACGACACGCGCTGCTACTGGTACAGCGTGTTCACCAGTTTCGGCAAGCCGGTCGATCGCGAGCAGATGCGCGCGCAGCGCCTGGCCACCTACACCCTGCCGGACTACCTGCCGCGCTTTCATCGCGGCAACGACTACGGATTCGACCCCGCCGAACAGCGCACCCGCACCTACACCGGCATGGGCATGGACATCAATGTCCACGACCAATGGGCGGTGGAGGGCCAGGGGCCGATCCAGGACCGGACCCGCGAGCATCTCGGCAGCACCGACCGGGCGATCATCCGCTACCGGCGCCTGCTGCGCGAGGCGATCGAGCGCTGCGCCGCCGGCGCGCCCTTGCCGATGCGGCCCGGGCCCGAAGACGCGTGCCGGTTCCGCGGGCCGCCGACGATCGACGGCATCGCCCGCGGCATCGACTGGCGGGATTACTGGGCGGCGGCCGACCTTGCGCGGCGCCGCGCCGCGCCCTGGCCGGCGGGCCTCGACGCGGACCTGCCGGTGGCGCTGGCATGAGCCTGGTCCGCACCCACGGCTTGTGGAGCGACGCGCAGCACGACGCGGCGCGCGCGATGGCCGAGCGCATCCGCGCCGACGGCATCGAGGTGGTGCGGTTCGTGTTTGCAGACCAGCACGGCGTCACCCGCGGCAAGACTCTGGTCGCCGGCGAAGCGCTGGCCGTGCTGGAGGAGGGTGTGGCGGTCACCACCTCGCTCCTGTTCAAGGACACCGCGCATCGCACCGCCTATCCCATCTTCAAGGCCGGCAGCGGGCACGGCATCGCCGAGATGCAGGGCGCGGCCGACATGCTCATCCTGCCCGACCCGACCACCTTCCGGGTCCTGCCCTGGGCGAACGCCAGCGGATGGGTGCTGTGCGACCCCTATTACCACGACGGCAGGCCGGTGCCGTTTTGCACCCGTCGTCTGCTTGCCGATGCGCTGAAGGGACTGGCGCAGCGCGGCTATGCGTTCCAGGCGGGGCTCGAGGTGGAGTTCCATGTCTTCCGCGCCACGGCGCCCAATATGGGCACTGCCGACGCCGGCCAGCCGGGCCGGCCGCCGGAGGTCGAGCTGCTGTCGCACGGCTACCAGTACCTGACCGAGCTGCGCTACGACCTGGTCGAGCCGGTGGTCGAGTTGCTGCGCAGGAACGTCCAGGCGCTCGGGCTGCCGCTGCGCAGCCTGGAGGTCGAGTATGGCCCCAGCCAGTTCGAGTTCACCTTCGCACCGCAGGCCGGCCTGGCCAATGCCGACGCGATGGTGCTGTTTCGCGGCGCGGTCAAGCAGGTGTGCCAGCGTAACGGGCTTCATGCCACGTTCATGTGCCGGCCGCGCCTGCCCAACATTTTCTCCAGCGGCTGGCACCTGCACCAGTCGCTGGTCGACCTGGCCAGCGGAAAGAACGCTTTTTCGGCTGTCGGCACACCGGAGGCCCCGCTTGCGGCCGCCGGCATGCACTGGCTGGGCGGCCTGATGGCGCACGCGCGCGGCGCCGCCGCGCTTTCCACGCCCACCATCAACGGTTACCGGCGCTTTCGCCCCAACTCCCTGGCGCCGGACCGGGTGGCCTGGGGGCGCGACAATCGCGCCGCCATGCTGCGGGTGCTGCCGCATGCCGGGGCCGCGGCCCGGATCGAAAACCGCGTTGGCGAGCCGGCCGCCAATCCCTACCTGTATTTCGCCTCCCAGGTGCTCTCCGGCATGGACGGCCTGTCCCGCACGCTCGATCCCGGGCCGGGCGCGGGCGCTCCCTACGAGACCTCCGCACCCGCCTTGCCCGGTTCGCTGGCTGAAGCGCTGGTCGCCCTGCGCGAGGACACGCTTTTCGCCACGGGCCTGGGCGGGAACTTCATCGATTATTTCTGCCGCATCAAGTCCGCGGAAATCGCCCGTTTCGAGGCGGAAGTGTCGGATTGGGAGCACCGCGAGTATTTCGAGATGTTCTGAGCCTCGTTGCGGGCATCCGGCCGCGCCTTGAATATCCGCCGGTCGCCCCGCATCTTGTAGCTATACTTTCGCGCCGGCGTGTCCGGCCATTTGTTTGCGGCCTTTTCCTCTACACCATGCGCAACTTCGCAAGGCTTTCGGTTCCTGTTCTGGCCGCCGTACTCGCGCTGCCGGCGGGCGCGCGCGACGAGCCGGCCAAGGAAGGCGTCAACGTCGGCAAGACCTCCTCGTTCACCAAGCTGGTGCCGGCCGAGCAGGTGGAGGCCGCCTCGGCCCAGCAGTACCAGCAGATGCTGCGCCAGGCCGCGCAGCAGAAGGCGCTCGCCCCGGACGACCATCCCCAGGTGCGGCGCCTGCGCGCGATCGCACAGAAGATGCTGCCGTTCACCGCCAAGTGGAACCCGCGCGCCGAGAAGTGGAAATGGGAGGTCAACCTGATCGGCAGCAAGCAGATCAACGCCTTCTGCATGCCCGGCGGCAAGATCGCCTTCTACACCGGCATTCTCGACACGCTCAAGCTGACCGACGACGAGGTGGCCATGATCATGGGGCATGAAATCGCCCATGCCCTGCGCGAGCACGCGCGCGAACGCATGGGCAAACAGGCCGCCACCAACGTCGGCGCCAACGTGCTCTCCAGCGTGCTTGGCCTGGGCAACGCCGGCAACGCGGTGCTCGGCGCCTCGGCCAACCTGCTTACGCTCAAGTTCTCGCGCGATAACGAAACCGATGCCGATACCGTGGGTCTCGAACTGGCCGCGCGGGCGGGATATGATCCGCGCGCGGGCGTGACCTTGTGGCGCAAGATGCAGGAGGCCAACAAAGGGGCGCCGCCGCAGTGGCTGTCGACCCATCCGGCCTCGGATACACGTATCAAGGAAATCGAGCGGCATCTGCCGGACGTCATGCCGCTTTATTCGCGCGCCGCGGGCAAGGCGCCCTGACAAGGGCCTGAAACCCCGGTTCAAGTCTTGTGACAACGCGGTCGTTCCTGACCGCTTCGCCCCTGCCGGAGGGCGGCGGGTGCGTTACAGGCTTTCCCTTGTCACCACGGCGGGCGAAGCTCTACGCCCGGTCCGTTGCCCGACTTACAGTGAGACGGGTTGACCGCCAAAAGAGGGGCAGACCCGCAGCACGGCCTTGCCTCGTTGCGCGCCGACGACGGGCTTCGGGATCGTGTGTGACCCTTGCGGAAGATCAGGAAGTGTAGTCGCTCGATGCGGACCGGAGCGCCGTCAAGCCATCGACCGCGTCTGCGACGCGTGCGCCATTGCAGCCCGAGAGCAGGTCCGCCAGCTCCTGGGCGGCCCGCCGACCCTGGTCCGGCGCAAGGTCGAGCAACTGGTTTTCATACAGGAAGCAGACTTTCCGCAGGATCGCCTGGCACCGCGGCGCCCACTCCGCCGTTGTAGTGAACGCGCGGAGGAAACCGGAGCAATCGCCAAAATCCCCGCGGAACGGGGCTTCGCCAGGCTCCGAGAGCAAGCTGCGTGCAAGAAGTCCGAAGGGCTTGCCGCGCAATGCGACTTCGAATTGCAATGTGCTCAAGGTGAACAGGAAGAAGTCGGCTTGATCCATCAGTTCGTCGAGGTCGCCGTCGTCGGCAAGCACGTTGGACAAGCCGTGGATGTCAAGACAACGTCCGTGGATTGCGTTGAATGGGTGTTCCCGCACCACCAACCAAGCGCCCATGCGCTCGAGTTCGGTGGCGAGTTCGAGAAGCTCGGCCTGGAGAAGTTCCTTGTTCATGCCGTGGTTGGCTTGAACGCTCGCGTTCGCAATCGAATTCACATGCGGCTCGCCATGGGTCAGCCATGCAAACACCCGGGCATCCGAGGCGAGTCCGAGGCGCTGCCGGAGCGGCACCTGCTGCGCCGGCGCGTCTTGGGGATAGCGTCTCGCCGAGGCGCCGGAATGAAACCGGTCCCGCACGGCTTGCGGCAGCGGCGCGGGAATTTCATAGCGGCCGTAGGCCCGACGCAGGCCGAGGCTTCTGGAGACTTCGCTCAATGCATTGTTTTCGCATGTATCGACCATCAGCGTGTCGCGCAGCCAGCCACGTTCAGCGCACCACCAGGGAATGTCCCTTGACAGGCAGGCTTGCCGGGTGAGCCGGCTCAGAGGGTGGGTGCTTTGCCATGAAATGACCGCGGCAGGCTGCGTGCTGTCCAGAAGCTCGGCGACAAACCCGTGGACGCGGCACCAGACGGCCGCAGCTTCGACATGGCCTATCCTGTACCAGTTAGATAGCGTCTGCACGAGGCGGGGGTCGGCGAGTTCGACCTGGCCCGGCACTCCGCCGATGTAAGGCAAATGAAACGGAAGGCGCAGATGAGGCAATTGCGGCTCGGTGAAAGATGCGGTGGTCGCTAGCAGGAGTTCCTGACCCTGCGCCTGCAAGCGCAGGCGCAGTTCGATCCAGAATTTTTCGATGTTGGGTTCGACATCACCCGGAACGCAATGAAAGGCGATGACGAGTCCCTGGCCGCGGGGCAAGAGAGGTTCCTCAATCGTCGGTGATGGGGCAGGCTGATCCAACGTGGTCAGGGTCGAGTCCGGTTGCATGTTGCACATCATGGCTTTCCTGCGACTCGGCGGGGCGGCGGATAAGACCGGAGATGCCTGGTCAGTTCGCCGGTTTGCCGGTCGCGTCAATTCGTGTTCCGGCAAGTTGCCATGCGCAATCTCGGGAATTGGCAAGGCATCGCTGCGTTCTTCCGGTTCTTGCGCCATGGGCGTCTGCCTATACTTTTCCAAAGCTTCCCGCCAGCCGTCGATCGATCGTGGCGATTCCAATTTCCCGACCCCATCTCCATGCATTCCTCCATCACCGCGCCAGAACTGCCGGATCTGATCGACACGCTTCCCGCGAGGATCAAGGCCTTGTCGTTGGATTGCTTCGACACCTTGTTCTGGCGCAAGGTCGCGCGGCCGGTGGACGTGTTCTTCGCCCTCCAGGACACGCCGCTGTGGAAGGAGGCGGGCGTCACGGCGACCCTTCGAGTCAAGGCGGAGGAAAACGCCAGAATGCTGCACCGGGTTGCGTTCGGCACGCGCGAGGTTTCGATAGAGGCCATCTACCGGGAACTGCTGGGCACAGACGATCCCGTCGTCATCGAGCGCTGGGTCGCGACGGAGATTGCCGCCGAGACCGAACACGGCTTCCTCTACGAACCGATCCTGGGCTTGATTCGCAGGGCGCGCGCGCGCGGCCTGCGGGTCTTCATCGTGAGCGACATCTACTACTCGTCCCGACAACTAGGCGCGCTGCTCGAAAGCGTGATGGGAGCGGATGTTCGCCTGATCGACCGGATTCACTGCTCAAGCGAGTATGCGCGGCTGAAGTCTGACGGACTTTGGGAACCCGTCCTGCGCAAGGAGCGACTGCGGCCAAGCCAGGTGTTTCATCTCGGCGACAACCCGGAAGCCGACTACAAGGGCCCGATTCGACACGGGATCGAAGCGCGTCATCTGCGCAATCTTCCCGAGGCGATTGCCCCGTTATGCGAAGCGCGCGAACAGGCTGCGACCCAGTTGATGCCTGAAGTCCGCAGTTCATTCGGTCTGCCCAGCGCGTACCACGCGCAGTGGGCGGCTCACGGTCATGGTATCGACGGTGTTGCGCGCAGGATCGGATACTTCGTGCTGGGGCCGATCTTCCACGCGTTTTCCGTCTTCGTGCGCGACCGGCTTGATCGCCTTGCCGAGCGCGGCCGCCCGGTCAAGTACGCGTTCCTTCTGCGCGACGGCTATCTTCCAGCGCGAGCGTTCGCGGCATTCTGCGGCCAGGAGCAATGCCCCCAGATCCAAATTTCCCGCTTCACCGCACAAGCGGCCTCGCTGCGCACCCGCGAAGACGTGCTCAGGCTCCTTTCGAAGAGACTGAATGCGTCGAACATGGAGATCATCGCCGCACAACTGATGCTGCCGCCAGAGGCGGCCAAGGACATCGTCGGGCGGGCGCGGCGTGAAGGCCGGCCCGCCGAGGCTTTCTGCCGGCTGGTGATGCGCCAGGACAACCTCGAGAAAGTGCTTCTCGGCGCCCGGAGAATACGTGCCAGCCTGATCGAGCATGTCCGGACCCGCACGGACTTGCGGCGGGGCGACACGCTGGCCCTCATCGACCTCGGCTACAGCGGCACGGTGCAAACCAGTTTGTCCGCGGTCTTCCGCGATGAAGTCGATGTCGACCTGCAGGGCATCTACCTGATCGCCAGTCGCACGAGCGCGCGCCAGACCGACCGGTGCGGTCTGGTCGGCCCGGACTGGGCGGATGAGCGCCTGATCGTGGCATTGACTGCCTACATCGGCAGTTTCGAAATGATGTGCACCAAGGCCGAACCCTCGGTCATGGATTACACGCCTGAGGGCGAGCCTGTATCCGGCGCTGTCGGCATTAAGGGCCAGCAAACGGAGTCTGTGCGGCAGATGCAGGAGGCCTGCCTGAATTTTGTTGCCGACGTCCTGGCCACGCCGGCGCAATGCCGTCCGCGCATGACACTTCCCGAGCTTGCCCGGCAGGTCGTCGCCGACCTGGGTAGGCTGATTTACCTTCCCGACCGTGACGAGATTGTGTGCCAGGCGGGATTCAAATTCGACTTCAATCTCGGAACGGATTTGATGCTGTCGATCGCCGATCTGGAAGGCGGGATGCGCCAATTCAGGCGCGAGGGCTTCGCAATGATGGAGCAATCGGGACGCAGCAAGCTCGACGACATGCGCATCAGTTACCCGATGGAAGCGCGATACATGGACATATCGCTGGCGACCACCCTGATGGCCGCACAGCGATACGCGTTCGCCGTCAAGCCAAGCCAGGCGAGCTATCGGCAGGAAACCATTCCGGTCCTGGTTGCCGACGGGACCAGCCACTCCCAGGTCGAGGCGCATGCGCAGGCAAGCCATGACGGCTTTTTCGTGATGAGCCTTCCCTTAAGCCCGAACTTCAGCACCGCGGTGTTGTGGGGGCACCGCTACGAATGGTTGCAGATCGACAGCATCGAGAAGGTGCTTCTTGCAGATGCCCGGGACCGCCGCATGCTGACCATCGGCGAGGACGTGATTCTTGACGGCGTCGACCAGGCCGCCCAAGACCTGCTGCGCTGCTCCAGCCAGGGCATGCTGTTCATTCCGCCCTGCCCCGCGGCGGATGACCGGCGCTACCGGATCCAGGTGGTTTTTCGCCCGATCGCGCTGCGCGCGCTCGATACGGCGCCGGTTGCGGCACCGTCAGAACCTTGCATGGACCAAGCCTGACCCTGCGCGCGGTAGTCGGCGATCGTTGGCGTCAGGGCGGTCGTGGGACGCCGGCGGGGTTATAGTAGGCAGCCGTCGATGCTGCGCGGCTTGTGTTCCGTGCCGCCGCAGGAGGTCGCCTGCATGAAGATCGTCTTGCCTTTCAACAGGGTCAACAGGGTCAACAGGGCCAACAGGGCCGCGACCGGCGCGCTGGTGGCTTGGCTCGCGCTTTGGCATTGCGGTCCGGCATTGCCGCAAGCCGGTTTCCCGTCCAAACCCATCACCCTGTCGGTCGGTTTCGCGCCCGGCGGTGGCACCGACATTACCGCGCGCATCCTGGCCAGGAAACTCGCTGAACAACTCGGGCAGCCGGTCAATGTCGACAACAAGCCCGGCGCGGGCGGCAATCTCGCGGCGGAATTGGCGGCGCGCGGCGCGACCGATGGTCATTTCATCCATCTCTCGGCGATCGGTCCGCTCTCGGTGGCGCCGCACTTGAGCAAGAAGCTGGGTTTCGACCCGCGCCGCGATTTCGCTCCCCTGTCGATGGCGGTGGCGTTTCCCAACGTGCTGGTGGTGTCCGCCGCACAACCCTTCCGGACGCTCGACGACTACGTGAAGTTCTCCCGCAGCAAGCCCGGCGCGATGGCCTACGGAACCTCGGGCATCGGCAGCACCGGGCACCTGAGCGGCGCCTTGTTCGAGTCCGTGGCCAAGGTGGATCTGACGCACGTGCCCTACAAGGGCGGCGGCCCGGCCATGAGCGACCTGCTGGGCAACCAGGTGCCCTCGGTGTTCGCGTCAGCGCCTTCGGCGGTCCAGCAGATCAAGGCCGGCAAGATCCGCGCACTCGCCATCACCGGCGCCAGGCGTTCCGAGATGCTGCCGGAGGTGCCGACCATCGGCGAGACCTTTGCCGGCTACGATGTAGCCAACTGGTACGCGTTCGTGGCGCCGCAGAAGATGCCGCGCGAACTGGTGGAACGCTGGAACCGCGAGATCGTCAGAGCCCTGGGCGACCCGCAGGTGCGCGAGCAGATCCGCGAGCACGGCATGGACGCGATTCCTTCCACGCCCCGCGAGTTGGCGGAGAAGATCGAGCGCGAGTACGCATTGTGGGAGCGTGTGGTCAGGCAGGCGGGGATCACGGCGGATTGAGCGGGCAAAGGTAAACCCCTGCCCTCGCCCGGGGTGATCAGCGGAAAATCGCCGGCGGAGCCGCACAGTCTTCCGCACAAGCTTCCGCACAAACGACCACGACGCGGTATCGACGCGCAGGTGCGTCGATACCTGTTTTCAGTGCGCCATCTTCACCACGATCTTGCCGACCTGGGTGTCGGATTCCATCGCCGCGCGCGCGGCGGGCAATTGTTCGAAGTCGAACACGTGGTCGATGACCGGCCTGATCGCTCCGCTCGCGTAATGCGGCACGACATCGCGCACGAAGCCCGCCACCGTTTCGGCGCGCTCGGGCAACGGGCGCAGCTTGTTGGACACGCCGAATACCCGCAGCCGCTTGGCATGGATGGCTTCCAGGTCCGCCAGCGCCGAGAGCGTATTGTCGACATAGCCCACGATGCCCAGTCGGCCGCGATAGGCCAGGGATGCCAGCGCATCGGGGAAGGCGGTGCCGCCCACGTTGTTGATGGCCAGCTTCACGCCCTTGCCGCCGGTGATGCGCAGCGCTTCCTCGGCAAAGCCGGCGCCGCGCACCGCGATGCCGTGGTCCAAGCCCATCTCCGCGAGGCGCGCGAGCTTTTGCGCGGAGCCGGAGGTGCCGATCACATGCGCGCCCAACTGCTTGGCGATCTGCATCGCCGCCACGCCCACGCCGGAGGAAATCCCGGTGATGAGCACCCAGTCGCCCGCGCGGACCTCGCCTTCGGGCGTGACCATGTCGTAGGCCACCCACTGCGCCAGCGAGGCGCCGGCGGCTTCTTCCCACGAAAGCGCGGTGGGTTTTGCCACCGTCTCGCCCTCGGCGATGGTGGAGTATTCGGCGAAGCCCGCGGTGGTGCGGCCCATGACTGCGTCGCCGACCCTGAATCGGGTGACGCCTTCACCCACGGCGATGATTTCACCCGCGCCCTCCAGCCCGGCTGCCTTGGCCTTGCCCGGGGCGATCAGGCCGTGGCCGCGGATGAATTCGCCACGATTCAAGCCCGCGGCCCTGACCTTGATCAGCACCTCGCCGGCCGCCGGCGCGGGAATGTCGATCTCACGCATTGAAAGGCCGCCGCCGCCGCCTTCGATCCACCATGATTTCATGTCGCTCTCTCTTGTTGTACGGCACTTTCCGGGCCCGCCTGCGGCGGCTCGGGGCGCGTATCTTCGCTCAAATCCGGCCCGAACGCGCGGGCACGAGCAGCGCCGCCGGGGCGGGGGTTTACAATGTAGGGCGCTTGCGCAGTGGAACCGCGCGACGTCAGGCAACGATCTCAGGCACGATCTCAGGCACACATCCGCACGGCTGGTTGCGCCGCGCTTGAAGCGTATTTTCCTTACCCCACCACGCGCCGCCCCCCGACAGGGCGGCCCAGTCATTCGAGGATTTCATGAGCGAGCCATCCACCGCAGAGCGCCCCGGCCAGTTGACCCATCACAAGGTGGGCCGTGTCGGCTATGTCGTTTTTGACAACCAGCGCAAGTTCAACGCCGTCAATTTCGACATGTGGAGCGCGGTGCCCAGGGTCATGGCCGAGTTCGTCGCCGACCCGGAGGTGCGCGCCATCGTCATCACCGGCGCGGGCGAGAAGGCGTTCATCTCCGGCGCCGACATCTCGCAATTCGACAAGCAGCGCGCCGGAAGCGCGACCGATGACTACAACCAGGCGGTCGACGCCGGCTATTCCGCGGTACTCGATTGCCCGAAGCCCACGATCGCCAAGATTCGCGGCATCTGCATGGGCGGCGGGCTCGGGCTCGCGGTGAACTGCGACATCCGCATCTGCTCGGACGACGCCAGGTTCCGCATGCCCGCCGCGCGCCTGGGCCTGGGCTATCAGTATCCGGGCCTGAAGCGCTTCACCGAGGTGCTCGGGCCGGCCAATACCGCCGACCTGTTCTTCAGCGCGCGCATCTTCGGCGCAGCCGACGCCAAGGACATGGGGCTGGTTAAGCAGGTCGTCGCGCCCGCCGACCTCGACGAAGTGGTCGCCGCCTACACCGCGCAGATCGCCGAGAACGCGCCGCTGACGATCGCGGCGGCCAAGCGGGCCCTGCTGGAAATCCGCAAGGACGCCGACAAGCGCGACATCGCTCTGGTCAACCGCATGGTGCAGGCCTGCTTCGCCTCGGCGGACTACAACGAAGGTCGCAAGGCATTCGCCGAAAAGCGCACGCCGGACTTCACCGGCAAGTGATCATGCCGCCAGGGCTGCGGCCAGCGCCGCGAGCGCGCCGCCGCAGTCCGCCTGGAGCTTCAGTGAGAAGAGCGGATCGGCACGGGTGCGGCCGATGTTGACCGCCGCGATGGGCGTGCCGGCCGCATGGGCGGCTTCGCAGAGCTTGTAGCTCGAACGCACCATCAGGGTCGACCCCACGACAAGGACCGCGTCGGCCTCGCGCGTGGCGGCCATGGCGGCTTCCGCGCGCGACCGCGGCACGCTGTCGCCGTAGAACACCACATCCGGCTTGAGAACGCCGCCGCATTCCGGACATCCGGGCACCCGGAAAGCGTCGAAATCGGCTTCGAGATCCGCATCGCCATCCGGCGCCGCGCCGGCGGCGCGTTCCAAAAATGCCGGATTGCCCGCTTCGAGCCAGGCCTGCATCAACGTGCGCGGCATCCCCGTGGCGCACTCCATGCAGCGCACCTCGCGCAGGCGGCCGTGCAGTTCGATCACCCGGGCGCTTCCGGCGGCGGCGTGCAGGCCATCGACATTCTGCGTGACCAGCCGGGCCACGTGGCCGCGGTTCTCCAGGGCCGCCAGCGCCGCATGTGCCGGGTTCGGACGCGCGCGCAGCATCATCGGCCAGCCGATCATGCTGCGCGCCCAGTAGCGCCGGCGCACGGTTTCGCTGGACATGAACTCCTGGTGCGTCACCGGCGGCTTGCGCTGCCAGTTGCCGAGCGCGTCGCGGTAACCGGGAATGCCGGATGCCGTGCTGATGCCGGCACCGGTCAACACCAGCAGGCGAGGCGCGGATCGGACGAATTCGATCAGTCCGGCCAGGACCGCCTCGGGCGGCGCCGGGTCGGCCGATCGGTCATGCTCTTCGACAAGCCTGTTCATGCGCGGAATTGTCCCATCGCCGTCCGGCGCAGCGATTAAGCGGTCTGTTGCGGCGCCCTGGCCGCGGCGCCCTGCGGGGGGCTTAGCGAGAAGTGGATCGCCGTGCCATGGCCGGGGCTGCTGCTGGCGCGCACCTGACCGCCATGCCGCTGCACCAGACGCTTGACGATGGCCAGACCGATGCCCAGGCCTTCGCAGGTTCCAGGCGGGTGCAGGCGCTGGAACGGGCTGAACAGGTTGGCGGCGTGGCGCATGTCGAAGCCGATGCCGTTGTCGCGGATATGGAATTCGCCTTCCGCGAAGCCGATGTCGATCCGCGGCGCCGGGCTGGTGCGTGAAAACTTCACCGCGTTGTCGAGAAGGTTGGACCAGATCACATGCAGCAGGGCGGGGTCGGCCTGGCAGGCAGGCAGGGGCCCGACGACGATCTGCGCCCGGGCCGCCGCGGGCGGCAGGGCGGCCACCACCGCCTTGACCAGCGCCGCCGTGTCGACTTCCACGCAGGCGACGGCGCCGCGCGAATACTGCCCGAAGGTCAGCATGCCCTCGATCAGGCCCGCCATGCGCAGGCTGGCGGCATGGATGCGTTCGACCAGGGCGATGCCGGATTCGCCGAGGCGCTCGCCGAAGTCGCGGCGGACGATCTGCGCGAATGCCGACACCGAACGCAGCGGGGTGCGCAGGTCGTGTGCCACGGTGAATGAAAAGGAATCGAGTTCCTCGTTGGCGCGGCGCAGTTGGCGATTGGCGGCCTCGAGCTCCTCGAGTCGTGCCGCGCGTTCGGCGAGATGGCGGCGCTGGACGCGTGTCTGGCGCAGGTATGCGGCCGCCAGGCCGCCGATGAGCAGCGCGGTCATGGCGTACAGTGGCAGCACGGAGCGCCACCAGGCGGCGCGAATGGTCGCCTGCGGAACGCTCACCCGGAAAGTGAGCGGCAGGGTGGCGAAGCGCTGGAATGCCGTCAGGGTGCTGGCGCCGGTCGCCGAACTCTTGCCTTCCACCAGGCCGGACTCCGGAAAGTTGCGCTCGCGCAGCTTGTTGTACACGGTGCCCGAGCGGCGCTCCCGGTACAGCGTGGCGACGTCCGCGTTCTGCGGCGCGGGATGACGCACCAGCAGGTAGCCGTCATCGCGCACGATGCCCAGCACCATGCCGGCCGGCAGCGGGCTGCCTGACCAGAAGCCCTCTGCCGTGGTCAGGGGCAGCAGGGCTTCGATGAAGCGCGGCGTCTCGCCGCGCGCGGAGCGCATCGCCCAGCGCAGCGCTAGATACCATTTCTCGTCGCTGAACAGTACCGGCCGCCCGATGGAAAAATCCTCCCCCGCACGAAACGACTCGAGCGCGGCGTCCAGGGTCGGGTCCTTCGCGCTGGGTTTGGGCGACGCCTGGGAGCCGGTCGCGACCAGGACGGAGAGGGTCGATGCATCGACCAACGCGACGGCCGCCAGGCCTGGAAAACGTTTGCGGAACGTTTCCAGCTTGTTGGCGGTGGCCGGGGCCGGACTCGCGAGCGTCGGCGCGATGTCCTCGGCCAGGAACGCCAACGCTGCCCGGGTCTGGGTGAAAAACGATTCCGTCGAACGTGCGCCGGTGATGGCGAGCGTGCGCAGGTCGTCGGAATAGCGTGCGAACTCGGCCTGCCAGGTGAGCAGCGACAGCATCGCCACGAAGGCGGTGATGATGGCGGCGCTTGATACATAACCTACAAAAGGGCGGCCCAGGGTGTTCACGCGAGATTGTTTCTGACCGCTGGTTGGTGGTTGGCCCGTGCAGCGGGCAGGGATGGCGAGTCGCCGGGCGCGACGGCGAAGGCGGCCATGCGCCCATTCTAGACGAGGGACCCTCTGCCTGGTATTTAATTGACCAACCGGTCGGTTTATTATATGATCCGCGCGTTCTCAAGATTGCCGGAGTCATCGCATGTACACCCAAGCCATGGATTTGGCCGGCGCGCCCACGCTGGCCCCCGCGTCCACGCCCGAGGAGGCCGCGTTCAACGCGCGCATCGCCGCAGACCGCAAGGTCGAGCCGCGCGACTGGATGCCGGAGGCCTACCGCAAGACGCTGGTGCGGCAGATTTCCCAGCATGCCCACAGCGAGGTGGTGGGCATGCTGCCGGAAGGCAACTGGATCACCCGCGCCCCTTCGCTCAAGCGCAAGGCCATTCTCATGGCCAAGGTGCAGGACGAGGGCGGCCACGGCTTGTACCTGTATGCGGCGGCCGAAACCCTGGGCGTGTCGCGCGACCAGATGCTCGAGGCGCTGCACGCCGGGCGCGCCAAGTACTCCTCGATCTTCAACTACCCCACGCTCACCTGGGCCGACATGGGCGCCATCGGCTGGCTGGTCGACGGCGCGGCCATCATGAACCAGATCCCGCTGTGCCGCTGTTCCTACGGGCCGTACGCGCGCGCCATGATCCGCATCTGCAAGGAGGAGTCGTTCCATCAGCGCCAGGGTTTCGACATCATGCTGGCGCTGTCCCGCGGCACCACGGCGCAAAAGGCCATGGCGCAGGACGCGCTCAACCGCTGGTGGTGGCCGGTGGTGCAGATGTTCGGCCCGCCTGACAAGGACTCGGTGCACAGCGGACAATCCGCGGCATGGGGCATCAAGCGCATTTCCAACGACGACCTGCGGCAGAAATTCATCGACGCCACCGTGCCGCAGGCCGAACTGCTGGGCCTGACCATTCCCGACCCGCAACTCAAGTGGAATGCCGAGCGCGGGCATTACGACATCGGCCCGATCGACTGGGACGAATTCTGGCGGGTGGTGGGCGGCGAAGGTCCCTGCAATCGCGAGCGCCTCGCCACCCGAGTGGAGGCGCATGAGGCCGGCGCATGGGTGCGCGAAGCGGCGCTGGCCCATGCGCGCAAGCAGGGCGCCCGCGCCCGCAAGCGCGCCGCCTGACCCAACGCCGACCCTGAGGAGAACGCAATCATGGAACGCAAGGAATGGCCGCTGTGGGAGGTGTTCATCCGCAGCAAGCAGGGACTCGATCACCGCCATGTCGGCAGCCTGCACGCGGTCGACGCGAAGCAGGCCGTGCAGATGGCGCGCGACGTCTACACCCGCCGCATGGAGGGCGTATCGATCTGGGTGGTGCCCTCGGAGGCGATCACGGCCAGCGATCCGGACGACAAGGCCGAGATGTTCGATCCGATGGCCGACAAGGTGTACCGCCACCCCACTTTCTACAAGCTGCCCAAGGAAGTCGAGCACATGTAGCGCCTGCGCGCCGCCTGTGCCCGATCGAAGACGATGAACCCGCATATCGAATACCTCCTGCGCCTGGGCGACTCTTCCCTGGTGCTCGGACAACGCCTGGCCGAGTGGACCGGCCACGGCCCGGTGCTGGAAGAAGACATCGCGCTCACCAACATCGCCCTCGATCTGGTCGGGCAGGCGCGCCTTCTGCTCACCCACGCGGGCCGGCTCGAGGGCGCCGGGCGCGACGAGGATGCGCTCGCCTATTTCCGCGACACGGCCGAGTTCCGCAATTTCACGCTGTGCGAGCTGCCCAATAGCGGCATCGAGCGCGGCCGCGCGCACGGCGCCTGCTACGGCTTCACGGTCGTGCGCAACCTGCTGTTTTTCGCCTGGCAGGCGCAATGCTGGGGCGCCCTGACGGATTCCGCCGATCGGGACCTGGCCGCGATCGCGGCGAAATCCGCCAAGGAAACCGCCTACCACCTGCGCCATGCCGCCGACTGGGTAGTGCGCCTCGGCGACGGGACCGCGGACAGTCATGCCCGCTGCCAGCGCGCCCTCGACCAGCTCATGCCCTATTGCAACGAGCTGTTCGCCGCCGACGCGCTGGAGGAAGACCTGGCCGCGCGCGGCATCGGCGTGCGCGGTGCCGACCTCAAGGCCGGCTGGGATGCCCAGGTCCGCGCCGTGCTCGAGGAGGCTACCCTGACCCTGCCCGCCGCGTGCGCCTTCACCAGCGCCGGCCGTCGCGGCCAGCACAGCGAGCACTTCGAATACCTGCTGGCCGAGATGCAAAGCCTGGCGCGCGCCCACCCCGGCGCGCAATGGTGAAGAAAGCGCGGGCATGAAAGAAATGGGGTCAGACCCCTATTTCGCGGACACCGTCGAGCGGGCCTGGGCGGTGCTGGCCACGGTCGCCGACCCCGAGATCCCGGTCATCTCGGTGGTGGACCTGGGCATCGTGCGCGGCATCGCCGTGGGCGATGACGGGCTCGAGGTAAGCCTCACGCCCACGTATGCGGGCTGCCCGGCCACCCATGTCATCGAAAGCGATATCCGCGAGGCGCTGACCCGGGCCGGCATCGCTGTGCGCGTGGTCACCCGGCTTGCGCCGCCCTGGACCACCGACTGGATCACCACAACAGGGCGCGCGCGCCTGAAGGAATTCGGCATCGCGCCACCGGCTCCGGCCGGCAGCCGCGACGGCCAGATCATTCGCCTGGTGCCACGCGGCGCGAACATGCAGAAGACCCCGGCGTGTCCGCACTGCGGCTCGGCCGGCACCGAACTGCTCTCTCAATTCGGCTCCACGCCCTGCAAGGCCTTGTATCGCTGCGTGGACTGCCGCGAGCCTTTCGACTATTTCAAGCCCTTATGAGTTCGAGTCCCGCCTTCCACCCGCTTGCCATCGCTGATGTACGGCGGGAGACCGCCGACGCCATATCGGTGCGCTTCGCCGTGCCGGCCGCATTGCGCGACGCCTACCGTTTCGCGCAGGGCCAGTTCATCACCCTCAAGGCGATGGTCGACGGCGAGGAACTGCGCCGTTCCTACTCGGTTTGCTGCGCGGTGTCCGACTACGAGCGCCACGGCAAACTGCGCGTGGGCATCAAGCGCATCGAGGGCGGCCGATTCTCCGGATTCGCCGCCGCGACCTTCCGGCCCGGCATGGTCATCGATGTCATGACGCCCGACGGGCGCTTCTTCACGCCCGTGGATGCGGCGCATCGCAAGCATTATGTGGCCTTCGCCGGGGGCAGCGGCATCACGCCGGTGCTCTCCAACATCCGCACGCTGCTCGAGAGCGAGCCGGCCAGCCGCTTCAGCCTGATCTACGGCAACCGCTCGGTAGCCTCGATCATGTTCGCCGAGGAACTCGAGGAACTCAAGAACCGTCATCTCGGCCGGCTGGCGCTCTACCACGTGATCAGCGACGAGCCGCAGGAGGTGGCGCTCTTCAACGGCCTGCTCGACGCCGAGCGCTGCGCGCAGTTCCTGGAAGCCCTGGTTCCCGCGGACACCATCGACGAGGCCTTCATCTGCGGGCCGGGGCCGATGATGGATGCGGCCGAGTCGGCGCTCATGGCCGCCGGGGTGGCGCGCGAAAAAATCCATGTCGAGCGTTTCGGCACACCCCTGCCCGCCGCCGGCCCGCGCAGGGTGGCGGATGCGGGCGCCCCGTCGGCGCAGGTGCAGCTCATCCAGCACGGCAAGGCGCGCGCGCTGCGCGTGCCGTTCGACGGCGAGGCGCTGCTCGACGCCGGCCTTGCGGCGGGAATGGACCTGCCCTATGCGTGCAAGGGCGGCGTGTGCTGCACCTGCCGCGCCCGCGTGCTCGAGGGCGAGGTGCGCATGGAGCGCAACTTTTCGCTTGAGCCGCATGAAACCGCGCGCGGCTTCGTCCTCACCTGCCAGGCCCATCCGCTCACCGCGCGGGTCGTGGTCAGTTATGACGAACGCTAATCCGGTGCTGTGCCGTGCCGAACGCGTGGCGCCGGGCAGGGCTTGAGCGATGGCGCGCACCCAGGCGGCAGACTACGAGTCGCAGCGCGCGGCGATCCTCGAGAATGCCGCGGCGGCCTTCGCCGAGGCCGGCTACGCCGCCTGCTCCATGACCGATATCGCGGAGAAGAGCGGCGCCTCCAAGGCGCGCCTGTACCACTACTACGAGAGCAAGGAAGCCATCCTGTATGACCTGCTCGATCGCCATACCCGGCAGTTGCTCGACATCGCGGTGCAGGTGCGCGAGCGGGCCGCAAGCCAGGGCGCCAAGCCGCGCGACGAACTCCAATGGCTGATCGCGGGTTTCCTCGATGCCTACCGGACCGCACGCACCCGTCACATCGCGCTGCTCAACGACGTCAAGTTTCTCGGCGAAGCGCAGCGCGAGCGCATCGTCGAGCGCGAGCGGGCGGTGGTCGACGCGTTCGCCGACGCGATCCGGCGCGCCTTCCCGCAGCGCGTCAACTCCGCCAACCTGCGCGCGCTCACCATGATGCTGATGGGCGCGATGAACTGGACCTTCACCTGGCTCTCGCCGGACGGGCCGCTCACCTACGCCGACTATGCGGCCGAAGTCACCCGGGTGATGTTCAACGGCCTGGGCGGCCGCTGAACCCGCGGTCGCGCGCCGCGGTAAGCCCCGGCGGCAGAGTAAGATTTCGGGTTTCGACCACAGCGCGGCAATTCCGACGGAGCCCAAAGATGAGCAAAGCGTTCGCCTCCAAGGCCGACATGACGGCCAAGAAAACCACCTTCGAGCGGCTCTCCGAGCACGGCTGGGCCTACACCGCCGAGGGCGATCCGAATTCCGGCGTGATCATCGGCGATGACGGCGTGATGGTGGTCGACGCCACCGCCACACCGGTGATGGCGCAGGACCTGATCGCCAACATCCGCAAGGTCACCGACAAGCCCATCAAGTACGTGGTGCTGTCCCACTACCATGCGGTGCGGGTGCTGGGCGCCTCGGCCTACAAGGCCGAGCAGATCATCGCCAGCAAGCCCACCTACGAGTTGATCGTCGAGCGCGGCAAGGAAGACTGGCAGAGCGAGTACGAGCGCTTCCCGCGGCTGTTCCAGAACGCCGATTCGGTACCCGGTCTCACCTGGCCCACCATGGTGTTCGAGAAGAACATGACCGTCCACATGGGCAAGCTGGAGGTCAACCTGATGCAGATCGGCCCAGGCCACACGCGCGGCGACACCATCGCCTGGCTGCCCTCCGAAGGCACGCTGTTCTCGGGCGACCTGGTCGAATACAACGCCGGCATCTACACCGGCGACGCCCAGCTCGAGGAGTGGCCGGACACGCTCGACAAGCTGCGCGCCTTGAAGCCCACCTCACTTGTACCCGGGCGCGGCCCGGCGTTGAAGAACGCTGCCGATTCGATCAAGGCGATCGACTTCACGCAAAACTTCGTGCGCCAGCTGCTGGCTTGCGCGAAGGAGGGGGTTGCGGCGGGCAAGGACTTGAAGCAGGTGTACGCCGATACCCGCGCCAGGCTCGACCCGGTCTACGGCAGCTTCCCGATCTACGAACACTGCATGCCTTTCGATGTGAGCCGCGCCTACGACGAGGCCTCCGGCATCAAGAACCCGCGCATCTGGACCGCCGAGCGCGACATGGAGATGTGGAACAGCATCGCCTGAGCTCCGGCATGCCGCTGCCCGGCGGGATGCGCGGCCGCCGCTGCCGCCGCGTGCGAACCAGTTCACGGCTGCGCGGGTGTGGAGCGTGACGCAGTTCACGCGTCTGCCCGACCCGCGCGTTCGCAGGTGCGTTTGCGCACATCGGCGGCGCGCTGACGGGTAGCGGCCCGCAGTCTCTCCGACCATCATGCATGCACCGGCCCGCTTGGAGCCGGAGCAAATGCAACCGAAACGGAGGGAATCATGAACGCTCGCAAACTGCTCGCCATCGCCGCCACCACCGCCCTGATGCTCGTCTCCGCGCCAGGGGGGGCGCAGGGCTGGGTGTCCGCCGAAGGCGCCACCGGCTACCTCGCTGCCGCGCCTGATTGGGCGCAGGTCGCGCTGCTGAACGACGATACGTACGTGGAGATCGTGGAAGACTCGGTCGCCAAGGCCGAGTCAGCCTATGCCGCCGGGCGATTCCGCGAGGCCTACCAGTTCTTCTACTGGGCCGCGATCCGCGACCACGCCCGCGCCCAGGAGGTCGTCGGCGTCATGCTGCTGCTCGGCAGCGACATCTATGGCCCCCAGGTGAGCGCCGATCGCGGCGAGGCGGTCTTCTGGCTGCAGCAGGCGGCCGCGCGGGGGCGCCCCACCGCCGCGTACCTTGCCGCCGCCCTGGACCGTGCCAAAACCGCGCGCAGCGAGTATGCCAACCGCCTGAACTGAACGTCGATCGCTGGGACGCCATGCGCGCACTGCGCAGGCCGATGGAGGCGCGCCGACCCGGTGCCATCCACACGACCGCCGGCGTGGTCCGCCCGGTGCGCCATGTGCCGCGGGCGCGCCGGTGCTGCGAGGCGCGGCCTGCCTCCTTCAGGTCAGTGCCCGAGGGCGGCGATCACCGCGCGCGTGACGTCGACGGTTTTTGCCGTGCCGCCCAGGTCGCCGGTGTGCAGCGCCTTGTTCGCCGTCACGGATTCGATGGCGGCCATCAGGCGCGCCGCGGCGGCGGTCTCGCCCAGGTGCTCCAGCAGCATCACGCAGGACCAGAACGTGCCGACCGGGTTGGCCAGCCCCTTGCCCATGATGTCGAAGGCCGAGCCGTGGATCGGCTCGAACATCGAGGGGTAGCGGCGCTCCGGATCGATGTTGCCGGTGGGGGCGATGCCCAGGCTGCCGGCCAGCGCGGCGGCCAGGTCGGAGAGGATGTCGGCATGCAGGTTGGTGGCGACGATGGTATCCATCGAGGCGGGGCGGTTGACCATGCGCGCGGTGGCGGCATCGACCAGTTCGCGGTCCCATCTCACGTCCGGGAATTCCTTCGCGACCTGCGCGGCGATCTCGTCCCACATCACCATGGCGTGGCGCTGCGCGTTGGACTTGGTGATCACCGTCAGCAGCTTGCGCGGCCGCGACTGTGCCAGCCTGAAGGCGTAGCGCTGCACCCGTTCCACCCCGGCGCGCGTCATCATCGATACGTCGGTGGCGACTTCGATGGGGTGGCCCTGGTGGGCGCGCCCGCCGATGCCGGAGTATTCGCCTTCGGAATTCTCGCGCACGATCACCCAGTCGAGATCTTCGCGCCCGCACTTCGCCAGCGGCGTCTCGATACCCGGCAATATGCGCGTCGGCCGCACATTGGCGTATTGATCGAAGCCCTGGCAGATCTTCAGGCGCAGGCCCCACAGGGTGATGTGGTCGGGAATGTCCGGGTCGCCGGCCGAGCCGAACAGGATCGCGTCCTTGCCGCGCAGCGCGTCCAGGCCGTCAGCCGGCATCATCGCGCCATGCCGGCGGTACCAGTCGCCGCCCCAGCCAAAGCTCTCGAACTCGAACTTGAAGCCGGATTGCGCCGCGGCCAGCGCTTCCAGCACCTCCTGGCCTGCGGGGATGACTTCCTTGCCGATGCCGTCGCCGGGGATGCAGGCGATCTTGTAGGTGTTCATGGGGACTCCGGTGCGGGATCGCGCCGCGTGCGGGCGCATGATGTGGCGGGAATGGCGTGCGGGGGCGGGGTTGGAACAGGGCGGCTCACTCGATCCTGGCGGCGATGTCGATGCCCACGATGATGAGCGTGGTGAAGAGCATCATCCAGCCCGACACCAGCCAGGCGCCGGTGGCGATGGCGCCGTAGAAGGCGCGCCAGCCGTTGCGGTAGAGGCGGGCGGCGCGCGTCAGTTCGACGACGGCCGCCGCCTCGGCCGCGTCATGCATGTCGCTGCTGCCCTTGGAGAGACCGAGCGAGTAGCTGGTACGGTGGTAAAGGCGGACCGCGCCGGAGAACAGCACCACACAGGCGGCCAGCAGCGCGATCGGCAGGAACAGGCGCACCTCCGGGGCGTGCAGCAGGGACTCGACGCGTGCGGGGTTGGCCAGTTGGCCCAGAGCGCCCACCTGCGCGTGCCCGATGGTGATCACGCCCATGAGCGCGAGCGTGGCGGTGGTGGCCATGAGCGAAGAAGCCATGATGGAATTGCGCACCGTCTGCACCGCCAACACTTCGGCGCCCGGGCCGGCCAGGATGCGCCGCACCCAGGCCTGGCGCAACGCGATGGAAAGCCGCAACTCCTCGCTGCGCTTCAGGGTCCAGACATAGCGTCCGGCCAGGATGAGCAGCGAGGCCGCGACCGGCAGCCATTCGATCGGGTTCATGGGGTGGGGCGCAGCGGGTGCCTGTGCTGATCGGTCTCGCGCCGAGTCGCGTCCGGGGCGGCGCCTTCAGTCCGCCGCCGCCGGCCGCGGATTGCGCACGAAGGCCTCGCGTTCGCGCGCGGTGCGTTCGAACTGGCGCGCGATGTTGCCGCATACCAGGTCGCACAGGGCGTAGATGGAGTCGTCGGCGATGCGGTAGTACACCGCGTTGCCGCGCCCTTCCCGCGCCACCAGGCCATGCTTGGTGAGAAGGGTGAGGTGGCGCGAGACGTTGGCCGCGGTATAGCGGGTGGCCTCGGCGATTTCGCCGACATTGCGCTCGCCGCTGCGCAGCAGATTGAGGATTTTCAGGCGTGTCGGCTCCGACAGCGCCTGGAAATAGGCCGCGACCTGATGGAGCGCTTCGTTGGACATGCCTTCCATGGCGAGCCGGACTCAATTTTGCGGTGCCGCAATGATGCCCACTTCGGGCCATCTTGGCAATTAAATTAGTCAATTACGAACTTGACTATTTGCGTATTTGCACAAATAATATTGAATATCGAACTACAGCGCTTCTAAACTTTCTCCGACGCAGCCATCACGGATGACAAATGCCGGCCAGGAAAAGCATGTCACGGGCGCGCAACCGGGTTGCGGCGGTTGGGTTGCCGGATGCGCTTGCGTCCGCAAGGTCGCCCTGATGGGCGCCAACCTGATGAAAAGCGCATCGACGCGGTGGCGCCCGGTGGCATGCATGCCGCGCGGGCTTGGCCCCGCGAGCGGTTGCTGAAAAGGAGAGCGTCATGCATTTGTACTGCGCGGCTTGCAACAGCATCAATCGGGTCCCGCACGAGCGCCTGACCGACGGCCCGGTATGCGGTCGTTGCAAGGTGCCCCTGGTCGCCGCCGAACCGGCCATTCTGGATGACGCAAACCTGCGGCCCTTCCTGGACGAAAGCGACCTGCCGGTGGTGATCGATTTCTGGGCAGAGTGGTGCGGCCCCTGCAAGATGATGGCGCCGCACTTCGCCGCGGCCAGCCGCGACATGCCGACCGTACGCTTCGCCAAGGTCGATACCGAAGCCGCGCCGCGCACGAGCGCCGGCTTCGGCATTCGCAGCATTCCGACACTGATCCTGTTCAACCGGGGCCGGGAGGTGGCACGCGTGTCGGGCGCCATGCCCGCAGGCGAACTCAAACGCTGGGTCGCGCAGCATCTGCCCCCCGGTCCGTGAAGCCGCGTCTGAAATTGCCTCCGGGATGCATGCGGCGTCCCATCGCGGCCGGCGCGGGTGGGCGGTTCGCCCCGTGCCTGCGCAATCCTTGCATCCATGCAGTTCAATCAACGGGGGAAAAAGCATGAAAGCCAATGTCGGAACGATGGATCGGGTATTGCGCGTCACGGCCGGACTGGCGCTGATCGGGCTGGCGGCCAGCGGAACGGTCGGCGCGTGGGGTTATGTCGGGGTTGTGCCGCTATTGACGGGCCTGTTGCGCTTCTGCCCGGTCTATCCGCTGATCGGCATGAATACCTGCCCGATGGAAAAGCGCTGAGGCGCGCCGCGCATCAGGCCCTCCTGGCCGAAAGCAGGATCGGCGCGGTGCTGCCGTGCAACGTGGGCGCGCGGCAGCATTCGCGGGGCCCCGTGTGCAAGCGTCCGCCATCGACCGCGTCGAATCCATGAATGTGTTCGAAAACCCCGCCTTGGGCCACGTGGCCATCGAGGGGCACACGCGCCCGAAGCCGGCTATCCAAACCCTGTAGAGCCGCGCCGCGAACGCCCGGCTTGCGGCAGATCAATTCGCGCGGGTCGACGGGGGTGCATCCTCTTCGTTGCATCCTCTTCCGCGCGACCGGCTGCCTGGCACGGCCGGTCAGCGCACAGAGCCAGCAATGCGCATATCGCCAATGCCGCGCACAACGCCAATCATGGAGGCCAACATGGGCAACACCGCGAAAACACTGCTGCTTGCAATCGCATGCCTGGCGACGGCGCAAGATGGCGCGGCCGCCGACCGCATCGATGTGGGCAAGCTCCAGTATGACTCGGCCTGCGCCGTGTGCCACGGCGTAGGTGGCAAGGGCGATGGTCCGCTCAAGGCGCAGCTGGTGCGTCCGGTGCCCGACCTGACGGTGCTCGCCCGCAACAACCGGGGCGTGTTTCCGTTCGACCGCGTCTACCAGATCATCGACGGCCGCCAGGAGGTGTCCGCCCACGGTCCGCGCGAAATGCAGGTGTGGGGTCGGGTGTTCAGCATGCAAAGCTCGATCTATTTCGAGAACTATCCGCCGCACGATGTCGAGTCCGCCGCCCGCAGCCGCATCCTGAGCCTCATCGAGTACGTGTATCGCCTGCAGGGCCGGTAGGCGCATTGCCGAGCGGCGGCGGCAGTCGGGCGATAATCGGGGCTCATACACGATTCCGGGGAGACGCCACAGTGAACGCAAACGCCAACGTGCGCCTGGTCAATGACGAGCTCGATCTGCTGGCCGAACTCGTTCCGCTCGACAACCAGGACATCATCGAACTCGGCTGTGGCGCGGCCGGGGTCGCACGGGCGCTGCTCAAGCGTCGGCCCGGCAACCGCATCACCGGGCTTGAGGTCGACGAGCGTCAGCATGCCAAGAACCTCGCCAATCCGCAGGCGGGCCTGACCTTCGTGGCCGCCGGCGCGCAGGCCATCCCGTTCCCGGCCGCCAGCTTCGATCTGGTGATGATGCTGAAGTCGCTGCATCATGTGCCCATGGACCTGATGTCGCAGGCGCTGGGGGAAGCCGCGCGCGTGCTGCGGCCCGGCGGCCATCTGTATTCCTCCGAGCCGGTGTATGCGGGAGACTTCAACGACGTGGTGCGCATCTTCAACGACGAGGAGGTGGTGCGCGCGGCCGCGCAGGCGGCACTCGACGCCGCGGCGGCTTCGGGGGCCTGGGTGCAGGTCGCGGACCTGCATGTGGACATGCCCATGGTGTTCCGCGATTTCGCCGATTTCGAGCAGCGCCTGATGCGCCCCACCTTCGCCGACCACCAGATCGACGAGGCGATCCTCGCCGAGGCGCGCGCCGCGTTTGCGCCCCATTGCGGTCCGGACGGCGCCCGGTTCGAGCGACCCATGCACATGCGCCTGTTGCGCAAGACCTGACCAGGACTGCCACGACCATGAGCCAATCCGCAGGCGGGCATGCCCCGCGCAAGACCCACGCACAGGCGCTGGAGCGCTGGAACGGCCGCTACAGCGCGCCGGGTTTCCTGTTCGGCGAGGCGCCCAACGCCTACCTCGCCTCCAAGGCGGACGTGCTGCCCAGACGCGGGCGCGCGCTGTCGGTGGCCGACGGCGAGGGGCGCAACAGCGTCTGGCTGGCCGAGCGCGGCCTCGCAGTAGATGCGCTCGATTTCTCTCCGGTGGCGGTCGCCAAGGCGCGCAAGTTCGCGGCCAGCCGCGGGGTCAAGGTCGATTTCGCCGTGGCCAATGTGGTCGAACTCGAGTGGCCCGCGCAAACCTACGACGTGATCGCGGCGATCTTCATCCAGTTCGCCACGCCTGAGGAGCGCGCGAATCTGTTCGCATGGTTCCAGCGTGCGCTCAAGCCCGGTGGCCTCCTCGTCCTGCAGGGATATCGTGTCGAGCAGCTCGGCTATGGCACCGGCGGCCCGCCCGAACGCGACCACCTCTACACCGCAGCGATGGTGAAGCAGGCATTCCGCGGCTGGCAGTTCCTCGAGATCGCCACCTACGACGAAGAGATCCACGAGGGCGCCGGGCACAACGGCATGTCGGCGCTCCTGGGTGCGACGATCCGCAAGCCGGTCTAGGAAAACGGCCCCGGGCCTTTCGCACCTATACTGGGGCGAATGGAAAAGATGAACTTCCCCGTCTTCTATGCCCGCGCCGAGTTCTATGAGGTGGACGGCGTGCTGGTCTCGCTCGGCAATTGCGAGTCGGACGAAGTGCCCGCCTGCGCCGCCTGGGATGTGCTGCCGCCGCGCAGGTTCGATCCCGTGGCGGCGCGCACACAAGGCGAGGCGATCTCGCATGTGCGCTTCAACATGCTCCTGACCAAGGCCTTTCCGGGCCTCTGATGCGCGGTCCGGGCAATCCGCCGGCCGGCGGCGCACCGAAAGCCATCAGCTTTGCGGAGGCCTTCCGCTTCTGGCTCAAGCTCGGTTTCATCAGCTTCGGCGGGCCGGCCGGACAGATCGCCATCATGCATCAGGAATTGGTGGAGCGGCGGCGCTGGATCTCGGAGAAGCGCTTTCTCCACGCCCTCAACTATTGCATGGTGCTGCCGGGGCCGGAGGCGCAGCAACTGGCCACCTACATCGGCTGGCTGATGCATCGCACCTGGGGCGGCGTGGTGGCGGGTGCCCTGTTCGTGCTGCCGTCGCTGTTCATCCTGATCGCGCTGTCGTGGATCTACATCGCCTTCGGGAACACCATGCTGGTGGCGGGTCTGTTCTTCGGCATCAAGCCGGCGGTCACTGCCATCGTGCTGCAGGCGGCGCATCGTATCGGCACGCGTGCCCTGAAGGGACCGGTGCCCTGGGCCATCGCCGCGGCGGCGCTCCTGGCGATGCTCGTATTCAACACGCCATTTCCCGCCATCGTCATCGTCGCCGGGCTCATCGGCGCGCTGCACGGGCGTTTTTCGCCCGCAAGTTACAAGGCCGGCGGCGGGCACGGCGCGGCAGGCAATTCCTACGGCCCGGCGCTCATCGACGATGCCACGCCGACCCCGCCACATGCGCGCTTCACCTTGGGTCGACTCGCCCTGACGGTGGTTGCCGCGGCGCTGCTGTGGCTGGGACCGATGGGCACGCTGACCGCGCTGTGCGGCTGGGACCACACACTCACGCAAATGGGCTGGTTTTTCACCAAGGCGGCCCTGCTCACCTTCGGTGGTGCCTACGCGGTATTGCCCTATGTCTACCAGGGCGCGGTGGCGGATTTCAAATGGCTGACCCCTACGCAGATGATTGACGGACTGGCCCTGGGTGAAAGCACGCCCGGCCCGCTCATCATGGTGGTGGCCTTCGTCGGGTTCGTGGGTGGCTATGTGCAGGCGCTGTTCGGGCCCGAGCAGATGTTCCTGGCGGGCGCCGTGGCGGCCTGCGTGGTCACCTGGTTTACCTTCCTGCCTTCGTTCCTGTTCATCCTTGCCGGTGGCCCGCTGGTGGAGTCCACCCACGGCAACATCAGGTTCACCGCGCCGTTGGCGGCGATCACAGCGGCGGTGGTCGGGGTGATCGTCAACCTGGCGCTGTTCTTCGGCTATCACGTGTTCTGGCCGGCAGGCTTCGGTGGCGGGTTCGACTGGGTGTCGGCGCTCATCGCGGTTGGGGCCGCCGTGGCGCTGCTTCGCTTCAAGCGCAATGTGACGCATGTGATCGGCGCGTGTGCCTTTCTCGGGCTGGCGGTCAAGCTCGCCGGTGCCTGAGGGAAGGCCCGGCAACCGGTCGCCACCCGGTGTGTCACGAAAAATTCATTTGACTGCAAGATGGCTCGCGGCTATCTTTCGCCGCTTTTTGCCTGAAGCCGATTGATGATCGCGGTCCGCTACTGGATGGGTGTTGCGCTTTGCCTCGGGACAGTCCTGCCCGGGCCTTGTGGCGCCCAGGCGGCCGCGGAGCAGCAGGCGGATGTCAAGTTCCAGCTCACCTACAACTGGCAGCGCAACGGCTCGTTCCGCTCACCGTACGCGGCCGCCAACAGCCTGGCACCGGCGGGCGGCAGGATGTACACCTTCTCCACCACGGCCCACATCGGCGGCCGGCCGTGGCAAGGGGGCGAGGTCTACTTCAATCCGGAAATCGCCCAGGGTGTGCCGTTCGGCGGCAACCTGGTCGGCCTGGGCGGCTTCACCAACGGCGAGATCACCCGCGCGGCAGGCACGTCCCCCACCTTCTACCGCCAGCGCCTGTTCCTGCGCCAGACCTGGAACCAGGGGGGCGGGAGTGAAAAGCTCGAAGCGGATTTCAACCAGCTGGCCGGCAGTGTGGACCGGAACCGGTTCGTGCTTACGGTCGGCAACTTTTCCGTGCTGGATGTGTTCGATGACAATGCCTACGCCAAGGATCCGCGCGCCCAGTTCATGAACTGGAACCACTGGACCTACGCTGCGTATGACTACGCTGCCGACGCGCGCGGCTTCGGATGGGGCTTTGCCGGCGAGTGGTATCGCGATGACTGGGTCGTGCGCTTCGGGCGCATGACGGGCCCGCGCGAGCCTAACGGGCTGCCGGTCGACTTCGCGATCGGTCGCCACTATGGCGAACAGCTGGAAGTCGAACGTGCCTACACCCTGTTCGGCCAACCGGGGCGGGCGCGTCTGCTGGCATGGCGCAACAGGGCCGTGCTGGGGAGTTTCGCGGACGCGCTGGCCCTGCTGCGCACGAATCCGGCCGCCGGCCCGCAGACCATCGTGGCGGTGCGCGGTGCGCCGAAGGTCAAGTACGGCCTTGGCATCAACCTCGAGCAGGCGCTCGGCCGCGATAGCGGGGTGTTCCTGCGCGCGATGCAGGCCGATGGCAAGACCGAGACCCACGCGTTCACTGAAGTGGATGCCTCGCTGTCGCTAGGCGGCGCTGTCAATGGCCGGTCATGGGGGCGCGCAGGCGACACGGTCGGCGTGGCCTTCGCGCGCAATGCGTTGTCCGGTGATCGGCGCCGCTATCTCGCGGCCGGCGGCATCTCGTTCTTCATCGGCGACGGCGCGCTCAACTATCGCGCCGAGCAGACCCTGGAGACCTACTACAGCCTGGGGGTCACCCGATCACTTTGGCTCACGCTCGGGTTGCAACATATCCGCAACCCGGCCTACAACGCCGATCGCGGGCCGGTGAACGTGTTGGCGGTGCGGCTGCATGCGCACTTCTGAGGAGTGTGCCGCCGCATCGCTTCATCGATAGCTCTGGAATACCCGGCTGATCGCGTCGCGCCCCACCAGCAGCACGTCATAAGGATCCTTGCGGCCCTTGTACACGGGGCCGTCCATGCCCGGCGACCCGACCGGCATGCCAGGTACCGCGAGCCCGAGGGCTGCCGGCCTTTCCTTGAGTATCCGATGGATCTCGCGTGCCGGCACGTGGCCCTCGATGACATAGCCTTGCACCAGCGCGGTGTGGCATGAACCCAGGTTCTTCGGCATGCCCAGCTTCAAGCGGATCGGATTGTTGCCGGTGTCATGGGTCTTCACGCTGAAGCCGCTGGTTTCGATGTGGGCGATCCAGTCCTTGCAGCAGCCGCAGTTAGGGTCTTTCCATACCTCGACCACGGGTTTCACGGTTGCTGGAGCGGGGTGCGTGAACGGCGCGATCAAGCTGGCCAGGAGCGCCTTTCTGCGTGCGGGGCTGTGGGGGTGGTATTGCGTTTTCATGTGGTGATTCCTCTTGGCCGTCAGTTCTGCGAGCGGGGGCATCGCCTGGCTACTTGCGCGCTTCGATGCCGGTTACGGTGTACTCACCGCCAATCTTCTCTGCAGTGAAGCCGACCTTGTCGCCCAGCTTGACCAAGTCCAGTATGGCCGCGTCCTTCACCTTGAACACCATGGTCATCGGCGGCATGTCGAGGTTCTTGATTTCACCGTGCTTGAGCGTGATCTTGCCCTGCGCCTTGTCGATCTTGCGTACTTCGCCGTCGGCCAGCGCGGCGACAGTCTGGGCGATTATTGCCGGCTTGCCGGTGCCGCCGTGTCCTGCATGCCCCTTATGGTTTTCGGCGCCATTGGCGCCGGTCGACACGGTCGAGGCGAACGTGATGAAAGCGAAGAATTTGAGGAACTGGTGTTTCATGATGTTCTCCTGTAGCTTGGAATTGCTGAATGAAGAGAGCAGATGCAATAGAGAACCCTATTTCGCGACCACCTTGATCGTGCCCTTCATCCCGGCCTCGAAGTGGCCCGGAATCAGGCAGCCATACATGTAGGTGCCAGGATTGGTGAAGGTCCAGGTGATCTCCCCTTTGGCCCCAGGCTTGACATGTGCCATATTGGGCTCGTCATGCTCCATGCCGGGGTGTTTTTTCATCATGTCGGCATGCTTGCGTAATTCTTCGTCGGTGCCGATCACCATCTCGTGCATCGCCTTGCCGCCGTTGCGGACAACGAACTTCACGGTCTCGCCGCTTTTGACGACGATTTCCCCGGGGGTGAACCGCATCGCATCGGACATGCCGACATTTATGGTCCGGCGCGCCTTCCGCGGGTCGCCTTGGCGTCCGAACGGATATTCTTCGGCCGATAGCTTGTTGACGGTCGGCCGTTTGGCGTGATCGCCTTCACTATGTGCCGGGGCAAAGCCGGGTGCGGCCGCGAGGCTCAGCGCCAAGATCGCGTGGATTGGGTTCATGCAGATCTCCTTTCAATGGCCGGAATGCCCGCCGGATGGTTTGCGCACATTCACCTCTAGGCCCTTGCCTGCTGCGCGACCGCTGGCCGGGTCGATCTCGCTCATGCGCGAGGTGGGTGCGCGCGTCGGATTGAGCGAGTCGCCGGGCCACTTGTAGGCGACCGTGTTGGGCGGAAACTTGTAAGGACCGGGGTCCTGGTAGTCATTCCTCGCCTGTCCTTCGCGCACCTTCAGGGTGGTGAACATGCCGCCCATCTCGATCGGCCCGAACTGCCCGCGACCGGTCATCATCGGCAGGGTGTTATCCGGAATCTGCATCTCCATCTCGCCCATGTCGGCCATGCCGCGCTCGCCCATGACCATGTAGTCCGGCACCAGCTTGTTGATCTTCGCGGCGATGCCGCGATGGTCAACGCCGATCATGGTCGGCACGCCGTGGCCCATCGGGTTCATGGTGTGGTGGCTCTTGTGGCAATGGAAGGCCCAGTCGCCCGGTTCGGTCGCCTCGAATTCGATGGCGCGCATCTGGCCCACGGCGATGTCGGTGGTCACCTCGGGCCAGCGCGCCGTTGGTGGTGTCCAGCCGCCGTCCGTGCCGGTGACCACGAACTCATGACCGTGCAGGTGGATCGGATGATTGGTCATGGTGAGGTTGCCGACGCGGATGCGCACGCGGTCACCCATGCGGCACACCAGCGCGTCGATGCCCGGAAAGGCGCGGCTGTTCCAGGTCCACAGGTTGAAGTCAAGCATGGTGCTGATCTGGGGTGTGGCGCTGCCGGGATCGATGTCGTATGCGTTCAGCAGGAAGCAGAAGTCGCGGTCCACCGGCATGAAGCGCGGGTCCTTCGGGTGGGTAATCCACATACCCATCATGCCCATTGCCATTTGGGTCATTTCATCGGCATGTGGGTGGTACATGAAAGTTCCCGCGCGGCGCGCGATGAACTCGTAGACATAGGTTTCGCCGGGCTTGATCTGCGGCTGATTCAGGCCGCCGACCCCGTCCATGCCGTTTGGCAGGCGTTGGCCGTGCCAGTGGATGGTGGTGTGTTCGGGCAGCTTGTTGGTGACGAACATGCGCACCTTGTCGCCTTCGACCACCTCGATGGTCGGGCCGGGTGACTGGCCGTTGTAGCCCCACAGGTTGGCCGTCATGCCGGGCGCGATTTCGCGTTGCACCGGCTCGGCGATCAGGTGGAACTCCTTGTAGCCGTCCTTCATGCGCCAAGGCAGGGACCAGCCGTTGAGAGTGACCACCGGGTTGTAGGGGCGGCCGCGTGCCGGCGCGGGCGTGATAACGGTGGCGGCGGAATTGCGCAGCGGCGCTTCGGGCACCGTTGCCTGGGCGGCGCGCGAAACGGCAGCGGCGCCGAACATGGCGACCCCGAGTCCGGCGCCTTGTGTGAGGAAGCGGCGGCGTGCGGGCGCGGATTTGGTCGTGGATGTGGTTTTCATGGTCGTCATCACCTCAATGTCCGCCGCCGGCAGGCTTGACGGCCATCGGCGTCATGGTGCGGCCCAGGCCAAGGGCCGCGGGCTTTCCGATCAATGCCATTTGCAGGTCGGATTCGGCGAGCCAGAAATCCCGCTGCGCCTCGATGGCGGCGTTGACTGCCATGACCTGCTCGCGTGCATCCGCCAGAAGCTCGAACACGCTCTTGAGCATGCCGTTGTATCGCAGCAGCATCTCGTCGGAGATCTTCTTGCGCAAGGGCATGATCTCATCGCGATAGTGCCGCGCCAGGTCGTGCTGCGACCGATATCCGGAGTAGGCCTCGCGCACTTCGCTTTGAGCATTGACCGCGGTTTCACGGATCCGCTCCGCCGCCTGCATGTAGCGTGCCTCGGCGCCGGCGACGCGGGCGCCGCCGAAGTCGAACAGCGGTATTTCGAATCCCACCTCCCAGCCGCGCTTGCGCGGTTCATGCCCTTCGTCGACACGGGCCCGACCGATCTCGAGTACGTTGGTGAATCGCGTGACGCGGCTCACGCCGAGGGCTGCTGCGAGCGCTTCGGCCTCGTAGCGCGCGGCGCTTACGTCCAGCCTTTCCCGCATGGCCTCGGTGGCGATCGACGTTTCATCACGTGCCGCCAGCGGCAGGTCCGGCAGACGGTCCGGCAAGCGGAACGTGGCGGGATCGGTGAGACCCATCAGGCGCGTGAGTTGTTCGCGCGCCGCCGCCGCGGCGTGCTGCGCGCGCGCCATTTGCGCGGCGGCGTCGGCGTAGAAGGCGTGCTCGCGCATTTGCGTCAGGCGCGAGAAGTTGCCGGCGCGCGCCATGCGCCGCGCCAGCTCCGCGCCGGCCTCGGCCGATTCCTTCACCTGCGCCATGTATTGCAGGGTCTGCGCCGCGGCGACCGCCCGGACCCAGGCTTTGCGGGTGTCGGCGGCTGTGCGCAACATCTCGGAGGTGACGCCGCGCCGCGTGCCTTCGAAGCGGCGACCTGCCGCCTCCAGGCGCATGGGCAAGGTGATGAGGGACATCACGCCGAACGACAGCAAGCTCTCGATCTTGACATCGCTATCGCGATTGATCGCGCGCATGAAGGAGAATCGCGGGTTATCGATGCGGCCGGAGGAAACGAGGTCGCTTTCGGAAATGCCCAGTTCCGCGTAGGTCGCCTGCAGCCCTGGGTTGTTGAAAAGGGCGATCTGCACCGCGTCGTCGGCGGAGAGCGGCTGGCTGAGGAGCGCCGCGACCTTCCGCCTGACACTTTCAGCGTCACCTTCACTCCTGACCCATACGGTGTCGCGACCGAGACGATCCTTCGCCGTCTGCTGAGTCAGGCCAAAGCCGCGATCTTCCGAGAAGGAGGCGCAGCCGCCGAGCATCATGACGCAAACAGCGAAGACCAGCGTGCGTATCGTCGGCCGTTTCACTTGTGTGCTCCCGGCCGGTGCCCGACATGCGGATCTGGGCGGGGTACGGTCTTTATCGGTGGGGGTGCATTGCCCGAGAACCCGGATACTCGGTACACGTCCCCGTCCTTTTCGAGCGTGAAAGCAACGCGTTGTCCGGGCTTGACAATGTCGGCCAGCGCGGCCGACTTCAATTGCCAGAATGCGATACCGGCCGGCCAGCCCAAGGCCTTGATGGCGTCGCCGTCGATACGCACCCGGCCGGCCGTCCGGTCGATTTCCAGGACGGTGCCCGCGGTATTGACGCTTTTCTCGATCTCCCGCAAGTGGGCGTTGTGGCCGCCGAGCACCGCCATGGTGTCATTGACGTCACGCCAGTTGGCGGGCTTCTCGTCGCGGTAAGACTGGTAGTCCGCAAGGGCGGATTGGTGCCTCGGAACGGTGACGGGTTGCGCCAGTACCGTTCCCCCTCCCAAGCCCGCGGCCATGGTGGCCGCCAGCAATGAACGATTGATACAGGACATATCGACCTCATGACGAAAAATGAACCAAAGCACACCCTCGCATGAAGGTGCGCCAATCCATGCGTCAGGGGGTCAAATGCGCAGGCGCGCGGTGCTCCGGTAGGGCGGTGGTGCGCCGCCGTGGCGCGCGGCATCCGGCCGAGACGGCGGCAAGCCGAGCATGCCGTTGCCGGCCTCGGTAACCATTCTGGTCAATAGCAGGAAATCCGTGGTGGACAGGGCGGCGACACGAACGTCCGGATGGTCCAGTGTCTGGACCACGCTTTGGCAGTGATACTTGCACATCAGGGCAGGGGTCTCGTTGGCCCTTTCGTTGCAATGCTCCTCTTCGGCGGCTTCAGCCGCCATTGCCATCGCCATGTGCCGGCCGGGGGGAGCGCCGTCCAGCCCCTGAGGCGCTCGCGCGGCAGCATGCATGGGCACCATCGCATAAGCGGCGATGAGTGCCCCGAGCAAGTAGCGCGCAGCCGCCCGCAGGGTTTTGGAGCGAATCATGAGGCGAGAATATAGGCGTTCGTGGAAGTATTGGCAAACAAGCGCATGTTTATGAGTGCCGGCCGCGGCGATTGGTTCCACGAGCCTGAGCGATATCTGCAGGCCCCCCCGAGGAGAGGTCTTCCAGGATCGGGCAATCCGGCCGGTCGTCGCCGTGGCAGCGGCTGGCCAGGTGTTCGAGGGTGTGGCGCATCTCGGTCATTTCGCGGATGCGCGCATCGAGTTCGGCGATATGTTCCTGCGCCAGGGCCTTGACCTTCGAACTGGCGCGCCGGCGGTCGCGCCACAGGCCCAGCAGGCCCTCGATCTGTTTTACGGAAAAACCCAGGTTTCGGGCACGGCGGATGAAGCGCAGCATGTGCACGTCGGCCTCCGAACACACCCGATAGCCGGCCTGTGTGCGGTTGGCCGGCGGGATCAGGCCGATCTCCTCGTAGTGGCGGATCATCTTGGCCGAGACGCCGGTCGCGGCCGAGGCGTCGCCGATGTTGACCGGGAATTGCAGCGCTACGGCTTCGTTCATGAGGAGACCTCCGGGCGCCAGCGCTTGAGCAGCAGGGCGTTGGACACGACGCTCACGCTGGAGAAGGCCATCGCCGCGCCGGCCAACATCGGGTTCAACATGCCGAAGGCGGCCAGCGGGATGCCGACGACGTTGTAGAAAAAGGCCCAGAACAGGTTCTGGCGGATCTTGGCGTAGGTCCGGCGCGAGATCGCGATCGCATCGGCTACCAGTTGCGGGTCGCCGCGCATGAGCGTGATGCCGGCAGCCTGCATGGCGGCATCGGTCCCGGTGGCCATGGCGATGCCGACATCGGCGGCCGCCAGGGCCGGCGCGTCGTTTATGCCGTCACCCACCATCGCCACCTTGCCCTGCGACTTGAGCGCCGCGATGGCGGCCGACTTGGTCTCGGGCAGGACTTCGGCGCGCACGTCGTCGATGCCCAGTTGACGGGCCACCGCATGGGCCGCACCGGCGTTGTCGCCGGTCAGGAGCACCGTGACGATGCCCTGGGCCTTGAGCCGGGCGACCGCGGCCGCCGCGGTCGGCTTCAAAGTGTCGCCGAACGCGATCAGCCCAAGCACGTCGGACTCCGACATCAACCAGGAGACCGTATTGCCGGCGGCCTCTAGCGTCGTTGCCTGGGCGGCAAGCGCGGGTGCCTGCAGGCCCATCTCGCGCATCAGCCGTGCCGCGCCAAGCTTGAGTTCACGCCCTTCGACCGTACCGGATACGCCGCGTCCGGGCAGGGCGGAGAACTGTGTGACCTTGGGCGCGGCAATGCCGTCCTCCGCGGCCGCCTCGGCGACCGCGCGCGCCAGCGGATGCTCGCTGCCAGCCTGCAAGCCGGCGGCCAGGCGCAGCACCTCCTGTGCCGGCAAGCCGGCGCCCTCGATGGCCGTCACCGAAGGATGGCCAACGGTCAATGTGCCGGTCTTGTCGAAGGCCACCACTTTCACTTCGTGGGCGATCTCGAGCGCCTCGGCGTCCTTGATCAGGATGCCGTACTTCGCCGCCACGCCGGTGCCGGCCATGATGGCGGTCGGCGTGGCCAGGCCCAGCGCGCAGGGGCATGCGATCACCAGCACCGCCACGGCATTGAGCAGTGCCTGCGTCCAGTCGCCGGCGTAGAGGCCCCAGCCCAGCAGGGTAATTGCGGCCGCACCCAGCACCACCGGCACGAACACGCTTGCCACCCGGTCGACGACGCGCTGGATCGGCGCCTTCTTGGCCTGGGCCGATTCCACCATCCGGATGATGCGCGCGAGCGCCGTCTCCGCGCCGATGGCGGTGGTGCGCACCGCGATCAGGCCTTCCGCATTGAGCGTGCCGCCGGTGACATGATCGCCGACGTTCCTGGCGGCCGGCAACGATTCGCCGGTGATCATGGATTCATCCGCATGGGTGGCGCCTTCGATGATTTCGCCGTCGACGGCGATGCGCTCGCCCGGCCGCACGATGACAATGTCGCCGATGGCCACCGAGTCCAGGGCCACCTCGTGCTCGCCATCGGCGTGCCGTACCCGCGCGGTGGGGGCTTTCAGGGCCTGCAGGGCGCGGATCGCTTCGGTGGTGGCGCGCTTGGCACGTGCCTCCAGCAGCTTGCCCAGGAGTACCAGTGTGATGACCACCGCGGCCGACTCGAAGTACAGGTGCGGCATGCCCGAGGTGTCGGTGAGCCACAGGTAGATCGATAGACCGTACGCAGCCGAGGTGCCGAGCGCGACCAGCAGGTCCATGTTGCCGGTGCCGGCCTTGAGCGCGCTCCAGCCCGCCTTGTAGAAGCGCGCACCGAACCAGACCTGCACCGGCGTGGCCAGCAGGCATTGCAGCCAGGGCGGCAGCATCCAGTGCGCGCCGATCGGGGCACCTGCCATCGGCACGACCAGCGGCAGCGACAACGTTGCGCTCAGGATGAAGGGCAGCATCGCGCGCCAGGCCCGGGGCGCAGCAACGGCAACGACCCCGGCCTCGATGTGTAGTGCTGCTTCGTAGCCGCCCTTGGTCACCGCTGCGACCAGCTGCGCGGCGGTCGCGCCGCCCTTGTAGGCATGTACCGTGGCTCGCTCGGTGGCGAGGTTGACTTCGGCATCGGCCACGCCGGGCACCCTGCGCAGCGCCTTCTCGACCCGGCCCACGCACGAGGCGCAGGTCATGCCCTTGATGTCGAGCACCAGGTCTTGCTGCGGTACCTCGTATCCGGCGGCAGTGACGGCGGCTTCGAGAACAGTGGCCGTCACATCATCACGCGCGGTGACCGTGGCGGCCTCGGTGGCCAGATTGACGGCGACCTGCTCGACGCCTGCCACCTTGGCGAGCGCTCTCTCGACCCGGCCCACGCAGGAGGCGCAGGTCATGCCTTCGATGGGGAGAGTCAGCGTAGTGCTCATGGTGTACCTGGTTTCTCGACCGGAGGCTTGCAGCCTCAACCTTCCCATGGTTGGAAAGTCAAGCGATGATTGCACATACTAGGCGCCGCGTCCGCACTTGGATGGAAAGAAGTTGATTCTCATCAAGGGGTTGACCTTCCAGCCATGGGAGGGTTCAGGCTATGGGTTCACCCACCCGTCAATGGAGCTTCAAATGATCACCTTTCAAGTCAACGACATGACCTGCGGCCACTGCGTTTCCACCGTTACCAAGGCGGTCAAGGGGCTGGATGCCACGGCGCAGGTCGACATCGACCTCGCTGCCCACAAAGTGAAGGTTGAATCGGCGCGACCGGCCGGCGAAGTGGCGGCGGCGATCCGCGAGGCCGGTTTCACGCCCGAGCCGCTGGCGTGATGCCGGCCGCCATTCCCGGCGCGTGCCTCAGCCGGGGATAGGCAACGCGGTCGTGTCCTTCACGCGCTCGAGCGCAAAACTCGACTTGAGATCGACCACGCCCGGCTGTTTCAGCACCGCGTTCATGATGAAGCGGTTGAAATGCTCCAGGTCCGCCACGTACACCTGCAGCAGATAGTCCATGTCGCCGGTGGTGGAATGGCAGGCCGTCACTTCCGGCCAGGTCTGTACCGCACGGCGGAATTGCTCGATGGGCATGCGGCCCTTCTTCTCCAGCTTGACCGTCACGTAGGCCAGCAGGCCCAGCCCGATTTTCACCGGGTCGAGCAGGGCCACGTACTGCCGGATCAGGCCGGCTTCCTCGAGGGCCCGTACGCGCCTGAGCACCGGCGCGGGCGTGAGGGTCACCCGTTCCGCCAGTTCCTGGTTGGTCAGGCGTGCGTCCCGTTGCAGCAGCTCAAGAAGGCGGCGATCGGTGCGATCAAGCGCGTGAGTAGGCATGGATTGTCAAAAAGTAGTCAAAAGCGCAATATTATTGCGTACAACGCCGATTCAATGCGCCAAATGGCAATCGCCTTGCGCGCTCGCGCGCCTACAATGGCATGCTCGTTCCTATCCACCACGAGGCAGCCATGAGCAGCGACGTCGCCAGCACCGCCTGGGACAACCCGATGGGCACCGACGGGTTCGAATTCATCGAGTACGCGGCGCCCGATCCCGCCGCCATGGGGGAAGTTTTCGAAAAGATGGGCTTCCGGCCCATCGCCAGGCATCGCCGCAAGAACGTGACCTTGTACCGCCAGGGCGAGATCAATTTCATCATCAACGCGGAGCCGGATTCGTTCGCGCAGCGCTTTGCCCGGCTGCACGGTCCGTCCATCTGCGCCATCGCCTTTCGGGTGCAGGATGCCGCGCAAGCCTACCGGCGCGCGCTTGAACTGGGCGCCTGGGGTTTCGAGGGCACCAGCGGGCCGGGCGAACTCAACATTCCCGGCATCAAGGGCATCGGCGATTCCGTGATCTACCTCATCGACCGCTGGCGCGGCAAGAACGGCGCGAAGGACGGCGACATCGGCAACATCGGCTTCTATGACGTCGACTTCGAACCCCTGGCCGGGGCGGAACTGACTCCGCGCGGCCATGGGCTGACGACCATCGACCACCTCACGCACAACGTGCATCGCGGCCGCATGGACGAGTGGGCCGGCTTCTACGAGCGCCTGTTCAATTTCCGCGAGGTGCGCTATTTCGACATCGAGGGCCAGGTCACCGGGGTCAAGTCCAAGGCCATGACCAGTCCCTGCGGCAAGATCCGCATTCCCATCAACGAGGAGGGCAACGAGCGCCGCGGGCAGATCCAGGAGTACCTCGACGCCTACCACGGCGAAGGCGTACAGCACGTGGCGCTGACCTCGACCGACATCTATGCCACCGTCGATGCGCATCGTGCCAACGGCATCCAGCTGCTCGATACCCTCGACACCTATTTCGAGCTGGTCGACAGGCGCATTCCCGGCCATGGCGAGCCGCTCGACGGACTGCGGAAGCGCAAGATCCTGGTCGACGGCAAGGCCGGCGCCCTACTGCTGCAGATATTCAGCGAAAATCAGCTGGGCCCGATCTTTTTCGAGTTCATCCAGCGCAAGGGCGACCAGGGCTTTGGTGAAGGCAACTTCAAGGCCCTGTTCGAATCCATCGAGCTCGACCAGATGCGCCGCGGTGTGCTCGCGTCCGCGTGATTTCCCGAAAGTCCCCACCATGAAACCCCTCGACCTTGCCTATGTGCAGGAGCAGCTGAAAATCCTGGCCGGCTGGCGCCTCGATGCCGAAAGCGTGGCGCTCAGGCGCGACTTCCGTTTTGCCGATTTCAACCAGGCCTTCGCCTTCATGACCCGCTTGGCCCTGTACGCGGAGAAATACGACCACCATCCGGAATGGTTCAACGTCTACAACCGGGTCGAGGTCACGCTCACCTCGCATGACGCCGGCGGGGTCACCCAGCGCGACATCGACATGGCGCGCTTCGCCGACGCGGCCGCGCACACCACGGCCTAGCCGGAGAAACGGGACAACCGCAGCCCCGGCGCTCGGGGGCGCGCCTGCAGGCGCACCCGGCGCCGCCTACAATGCGGTTGCTGGCCCGCAACGATCGTCCCGCAACGGTCGTACGTCGTCGCATGAACGCCGCGCGCCATGTGCGGCGACCGCGCATCTTCATCCCATACCAGGCGCTCCCCGCATTGGCTGCACACGGCAACCCTGACCCGCGCCTGATCCCCATTTTCTGGCTCATCGTCGCCGGTGCGTGCGCGCCGTTCGGCTTCAACATCATCCCTGCGCTGCTGCCGGCCATACAGACGGAGTTCGCGCTCGACCAGGGGCGCATGCAGTGGATGGTGTCCTTCTACGCGCTCACCATGGGGTTGGGGCAGCTTGTCTACGGCCCGCTCTCCGACGCCTACGGCCGGCGCCGCGTCCTTCTGCTGGGGCTTGCGATCTTCACGTTCGCCAGCGTCGGCGCCGCGCTGGCGAATTCGTATACAGGGCTGCTGGCGTTCCGCTTCCTGCAGGGCTTGGGCGCCTGCGCGGCCCTGGTGGTGCCGCGCGCGGTCGTACGCGACTGCCTGAGCGGTTCGGAAGCGGCGCGCGCCATGGCGCTGGTGACGATTCCGATCTCGATCACCCCGATCATCGCGCCGGTGGCCGGCGGCCTGCTGCAGACCTGGTCGGGCTGGCGCGCCGGTTTTGTCGCTTGCGCGGTGGTCGGCGTCTGCCTGTTCACAGTGGGACTGCGGGCCCATCGCGAGACCCTGGCGCCGGCGCGCCGGGTCAGCATCCGGCTCGGCTACGTGCTGCGCAGCTACGCCGGCCTGTTCCTGTCGTGGCGCTTTTGCGCCTATGCGCTGGCATACTCGTCGCTCAACTGCACGTTCATCGGGTTTTTCGTGATCGGGCCGTCCTACCTTTCGCAGGCGGCCGGCATGACGCCGATAGGCATCTCGCTGGCCATGCTGGCAACCTACCTCGGTTTCACCGCCGGCAACTTCCTGGCGGTGCGCCACGTCAAGCGTGCCGGCGTCGACCGCCTGCTTGCGTACGGACTCGCTTTCAGTGTCGGCGGCACGCTCATGTTGCTGGCGGTGGTGGCGCAGGCTATGGTGGGGTGGATGCTGGCGGCCGTGGCGGTCCAGTCGTTCGGCACGGGCCTGGCGTTCTCGACCGGGATCGCTGGCGCCACCGCCGCGGACCCGGCGCGTGCCGGCACCGCGTCGGCCCTGGCCGGCGCCATCCAGATGCTTACCGCCGCCTCGTTTGCCGTGGTGTCGGGCGCCGTCTATGACGGCAGCCTGGCGCCCTTTGCGTGGAGCAGCGTCGCGCTGTGCGCCTGCGCGGGGGCGTGCATCTGGCCGTTGTGGCGGCGCCGCGCCCCGGTCGCGGGGCGCTGATCCACCGGCGCGCTCCGCGCACATGCACCCGGCAGGGCGCGGCCGGCGCGCCGCAGGCACGTAGAATCGGCACAGCCGGCGCGGCCGGCCGCGCCGAACAGGGCGCCGCCGGTCACGGCGCCGGCCACTCGCCCCGCAAGGAATCCGTGTCGATCAACCGCAATCCAGGCAGCGTCGCCGTCAGCCTTCCCTGGCTGATCTTCGCCGGCGTTTGCTCGCCGTTCGGCTTCAACATCGTGCCGGCCCTGCTGCCGTCGATACAAGGCGACTTCGCGCTCGATAGCGCGCGCATGCAATGGATGGTGTCGCTGTATTCGCTCACTCTCGGGATGGGGCAACTGGCCGGCG
>Ga0209985_10000330_pt1 | contig 52656 bp, 46 predicted proteins | sample NOAtaG_FD_187305 | JGI IMG/M metagenome (GOLD analysis project Ga0209985, IMG submission 187305) | Freshwater lake microbial communities from Lake Erie, under a cyanobacterial bloom - NOAA_Erie_Diel6S_1000h metaG (SPAdes) (version 2) | ecosystem: Environmental > Aquatic > Freshwater > Lake ... | reverse complement strand
AATCTTGTTATTTTACAAGATTTTTCCATTGTATAGACCCGTTTCTTTGAGATCGCAAGATAAAGTCCCGAAACTCCGCGAGCTCATGTGCATCGTTGCAGGAAAGCTATTGATCCCATGAAGCTCCTACGTTGGTCACCCTCGAGAGGCCTCGAATCAAAGATTTTTCTCATGTTTTTCAATACTTCTGCCGGTCAGCTCATCGACGTCGCAGGTCTGCCGATACCCGTTCCGGGAAGCGGCAGCGCGACTCCATCAAAAGGATGTATATGAATAAGTCCAGCCTCTGTCTCGACAAGCAGTTTCTCCGTTCATTTCAAAACGAAAAAAACATCATCATTCGGGAGGTTCGGAAGGCAGCTTACGATACCCTGGAAGCTGCCAAGCTTCTTCACGAAGGAGCAGCCTTCGAGGCTGTCCGTGAGTTCTCTCAGCTTTATCTTGAAGCAGCGGAGCTTCGGCAGCATCATCATGCAATTCAACTCGATGTCGATAGGGTCCTAGAACAAACACAAACCCTTCTTGCTCAGGGAAAATCAACTCAGGACATTGCCCGTTTGATCAAAGTCGATGGCTACCTGGAAAAGCTAAGAGCAGCGCGCGCCGCATCGCAAAAGAACCTCGAAGCCCTCATCACCAAAGAGAAGTCTTTGGCTCATAGTATCCCCCCCCTCCTCGAGAACATTCAGGGTGCCGCAGCAATCGAGACGAGACTCACCTGGGTGACTCTATCCCTCATGCTCCTGATTCATTCCTTCGGCGAGCGATTTACGAGCGTGGCGCAAAGGATTCTGATCGAACTCCAGATCAAAACGGCAGATGATATCGAATTCTCACAAGGATTGCAGTCTATCATTGGTGATCAACCTAGCCCAGAGCAGACGGTCGAGCGCTTGGTGGCGCTTGTCGTACGGATCCTTCAAGACACAGGCGCACAGCTCCGCAGCGAGTTTAAAGGGATGCGAGCGCCCCTACAGGAGCTCCTGCGGTCCCTCGAGACTCATCGTCAAATTTCAGCCGATGACTCTAGACTCGTTGCAGCTGCTCTCCAGGATCTTGAGCTTAACAACCTAAAGAGCCGAAACATCGACAGTCAAGAGTACAGCAAAATCTTTCTGCCCTTTGTCAACTCACTGCTCGTCTACGAAAAGACCTGTCACCAGACGACAGAGATTGCGAAGAAGATCGAAGCCTGGTACGTCCTGAGAGGACCTAGCACTCTGTTACATCACTGTCAGCCCGAAGTATGGCAAGCCTTTGAATCTCAGTGGTTGAAACCCCACAAGGTCGCTTGAACGTCTCATATTTTTTCTTCGCTTTGAAGTCTTTGCTGTGACTCTGAGATCTTTGCAGACTCATCATCGATCCAGCTTTGCACGACCTCATCGAGAACTGATAGCGGCATCGCTCCATTCTTGAGGATCAGCGAATGAAAGCTTCGAATATCAAAGTGATTCCCAAGAGTGCTTTCAGCACGAGCCCTCAGCTCCTGGATTTTGATCATACCGACTTTGTAGGCACAGGCCTGACCGGGCATCACGATGTAGCGTTCAATCTCAGAAACGACATCGGATTCAGGCCTTGAACCGTCCAAAGCTGGGCTGTTGTAATAGGCACCCGGGGCAGTCTTTTCCTTGAAAACAGGAATCCGTTCGACCACGACTGGTGCCTTCGCCTGGATCGCAAAGTAGGCATCGAGACTCCGAGCCGCTTCATCAATGATCGTCTGATAATCACGAAGGATAGCTGCACGGCCCTCATCCGTATCAGGGTAGAGGAAGCGTGGATCTTCAGATAATTAGATTTTGGCAGTAGTTCGTCGAAATAATCAATAAAGATTCGATAGGCTGGATAGACGTCGTTAACGATGGTAGCAGAAGCCTGGGTGAGAAACGTCAGTCTTGTCTGCTCGTCGAATCCTGCTTTCAGCATCTTCTGATCAAGCGACGTATAGAAGATGTTACGCGCAGGATCTTGAGCTACGAAGGCCCGCATTTCATCCAAGACTTTTTGCACCACAAAGCGCGGGGGATCACCCCGGCCTGCTCCCGGCGGATCAAACCTTCCTTGACGCCTGCAAACTTGGCCCTGACTTTTTGCATCCTGGTGATGTAATCGTGAGCATCGGTGGCGCTGTGGATCTGGTGGGTACTCTCCATGAAGCTCGGAAAGTTATTCTGCACCCCAAAGAGTTGGTTGACAGGATAATTGTATTAGCGAAACTCATCAGCCGTTCGCAGATTCGTTCGTGTGAACCAAGAAAAGATATCATAAGAAAGAGCTTCCTGACCCGTCAACGCTCGCCGATCGTAACTTTCCAGGATGCGAATGTTCTCCTTCACTTTAGCGATGTCACGATCTACGGCACTCTCTGATTCATCGTCGAAATCGTCCTGGTGGAAGGTTATACCAAACTGTTCCAGAACACCTAACTCTGAGAGCATTTCAGGCTTATTGAGGGCAAAGAGAATGAAACTACGATTGAAGAACTGATGAGCGGAAAGTGGCTGCAACCAAACAAGATTGACGACGTAAGCCACTACTGTCGCCAGAGTAAGAAGGAGGACGACTCGAACGATACGTTTCATAGAGACCCCAGGGATGCGATCCGAGTTAAAGCAAGCTTGTCATGTCGGTTTTGAAATGCCCGTTTAGGTGTTCCGAAACAGTCCAGCAGCGGCCGCATAACATTTTGAAGCCCGGAGGGGACATGAGGTCCATCTGGGACTGAGGGACTTTATGCAACAGCGCCAATTGACTATATCTGGACCCACGCTAGATCCCTGACGATAGCTCAGCTCTTCACGCTTGGAAATCAAAGAGTGCCGCCAAACAATGTATCTCATAGGCAGCTGCCACGGGCTTGCGTCACGGAGACGAACCACACATCGGTCCGACTCTGCACAAAAGCCATATTTTGCTGGCTCGAATACGGCCATGACCTTCGGTTTTCCCTATTGGAAATCAATCCTTACGAGTAAATGCTAAGAACTGACGCCCGGCCCGCAGGACCGCCTCGCGTTCGAGGTTCGATTCTAGTATCTCCGACTTGCGTTGCAGAAGTGAGCGTTCGAGATTTTCTAGCTCCTGGTGAAGACGCTCGTGTTGCTCACGGAGCAACTCCAGTCGACGATAACCCTCGTCCAATAAAGCGGAGGGCTTAACTCCGGCCGATCGGAGCGTCTTGATCACGATCCGTAGCACCATATCCCTCTTCAGTGCAGGAATATTCTGAAGAGTTTTCATAAGTTCGTCGTAGGTATAATCTTCAGCGGAGACCCAAGTAGCCCCTCCCGGGAGTGCCAGCGCCAATTCCGGTCCTCGCGTCGAATTGGGCGGAGGGGGTTTCGGACGGTTGAAAAGGCTCATACTCTCCCTCCTTTCTTTGAAAAAAGATCGGTTGTTCTTCTCCTGCCGTCGAGACATCATCTCTAATAACCCGTTATAATTTGGTTTTTGAACCATGATTCCGAATGAACATGCGTCTCCTGAAGGGCTGTCGGCCATCGACCGATACTTTCGTTGAAATAGGGGGAAGCGTCGATGCTGTTTGGAGAGTATCACTTGGTCGAACTGGTCGGAGAGGGAGGGCTTGGTAAAGTCTACCGCGCGTATGATATCCGCACGAAGGAGGAGGTTGCGATCAAATTCCTCCACGAGCGCTATCTGGAAGACGATGCCTTCTCTGGGGTCTTTCACCGGGAGCTCCTGATCCACAAATCTCTGCAGCACCCGGCACTTGTGCCGATCTATGCGGGTCGATTTCAGCCGCCACACTGTTATATCGTAAGCCGCTTCATCGACGGCTGGTCGCTACGCAGCCTTCTCGCTCACTTCGGGCGATGTCCTCCCCTTGTCGGCCTCAGTATTGCGATCCAGATCGCTGCGGGCCTTGACGCTCTCCATCTGCGTGATCTAGTTCATGCAGATCTCTCAACTGCGAACATTTTAATCGAGAAGTCTGGGCGAGCCTACCTCACGGACTTTGGACTCACTGCATTTGCCAATCCTCATGACGTTCGTAAGAATATTTTTGGAACCCCTGGCTATTACAGTCCCGAACATCTGATCAACAGACCGATAGCTGCCTCGTCGGATGTTTATGTTCTCGGTCTTCTGATTTATGAGATGCTTGATGGTCAGAAGTTTATCCCAGCAGCTAGTGCATCACAACACGCTAACGAGATCTTACGGCGTATGGAAAATCCAAGGCTGGGAATGATCAAATGCGTTGCACCCGACCTTCGTGCCGATCTCCTCACACTCCTCAGGACCTGCCTCGAACCTATGGCCGAAAAACGTTATGCTAGTGGGGAAGAGGTTGGACTCGTTCTGAACAAGATGCTCCGGAGGTATCGAATCCATTCTCCCCAACAAGCTGTATTGGAATTCCTGTCTGATGGGCTCCTATCGGTGACCCAAAGTCCAGCCCTAGAGCAGGATATCTACTGGGGCAACGTACCCTACCAACTCGACGATCTTCGTTTTTTCCGCTAAGATCACCAATCCGTCGAATGGTATTGGTTTGGCTTGCAATTTCATGCCATACTGCAAGACAGCAAGCAGATAGGACAGCCTGAAATGCGCATTCCCTGGCGGAAATTGTCGATATTTCTGGTATTGGTGCTAGTGTTTTCCGCATTTATTGGTTTCGATTTGGGACGCTTTTTTAGCATCGCTCAGCTCAAGCAGGCTAGACACGATCTGCTCGCGTTTTATGATGCGAACCAGGCGACAACGATCGTCCTTTATATGGTGATCTATATCACGGCTGCTTCTCTCTCACTTCCAGGCGCGCTGTCTCTGACCTTTGCAGCGGGTGCAATTTTTGGCCCATGGCTTGGGACGCTTCTTGCCTCCTGCGGATCGGCCTTAGGTGCAACGGGAGCTTTTCTTTCGTCTCGGTATCTGATTGGAGAAACGATTCAAAGAACATATGCTGGTCGCCTGACCTCATTCAACAGGGGATTTGCTGAAGGGGGAGCATTCTACCTGATATCACTGCGACTTTTTGCGGTTATTCCCTACTTTGTCATCAATCTTCTGATGGGTCTAACCCCGATTTCGACCCGCACCTTTCTCTGGGCCACTCAGCTGGGGATGTTGCCGGTGATCTTCCTTTATACTTACACAGGGACAGAGCTCAGCGAAATTCAAAGCGTGCGTGACCTGCTGTCACCGCGGCTTGTTCTAGCCTTCATCGCGATGGCGGCTCTCCCGATCGTGGCCCGCACCGTCTTGCGACGATGGCGTCGAGGCAGACGCGGGACCTAAATCTGGACCATCCTCGGCTGCTAGGCTCGATCACGGTGCTTCGAACGGACAAGAAACTGCATCGAGGAGAGACTTCACTCCCTGGGCAGTACGAGGCGCCCAATCAGACCGCTCGCTTGTGCTTGGTTCAGACCCGTCCATCCCGTTCCATATTTGCTTGGGGATCGTATCGCCGACCGACACACACCGCTACCATGTATGAGACACAGCTTCGATGGATGCTGCTAGCTCCTGCTTCGAAGAGCACATTAGAAATGGACTGAGGCGACCTCTGCAGAAAGCCAAGTTTGTTAGTGCACATTGTTCTCTCAGTTTTCTAGCGCGTCGCTAATTTTGAGCTTGTCAGCCTCGCCAATAAGTTTTAACCCAAATGACTCGACATTACGATTGACCTTAGCTCCCCCTCGTCGATACAACCATTCATGTCACTGATAAAGGAGATGCCATGCGATTGATCCGTCATGTGTTGGTACTGGTTCTAGCCCTCGCGCCCCTGATGGGGCAAGCTTCCGAACAAAGGCGCTACGTAGTTTTGGTCGATGGAGGTAAAAAAGCGGGAGAGCTGCAAGTCCAAGAGAACGCCTCAGGGTTGATTCAGACTCAGTACATCTTCAAAGACAACGGCCGCGGACCTGAGATCAAAGAGGAGTACCGTCTTGCCACTGACGCTAGTTTTCTTAGTTATCGGGCCCAAGGAACTTCAACGTTTGGCGCAGCGATTGATGAATCGTTTATCCGCGAAGGTGCGCAAGCTCGTTGGACGACTCGATCCGAGAACGAGAGCCGCACGCTCCAGGGTTCTGCTGTTTATGTGCCTGTGTCTGGAAGTCCGGAGGTAAACTCCGTTCTGATTCGCGCCCTCGCCAAGCGCAAAGACCAAACCCTCCCCCTTCTCCCCGATGGTCGACTGACTCAGCAAAAGATTATCCAATTGGAACTCAAGCAGGGCGAGCAGAAGCAAAAGGTACAACTCCTCGTGTTGCAAGGGCTCGATCTTGAGCCCGAGCTCGTCTGGGCTACCGTAGGACCTGAGCCACGATTGTTTGCCGCACTCTCCATAGGATACAGCAGCTTGATTCGGGAGGGATGGGAATCTCATATCGCCAGCCTAGAAGCCAAACAAAAAGAGACGGAAAAGCTTTTGCTAGCAGAGCGTGCCTCGAGCCTTCAGGAGCAGCTACCAGGAGTGACAGTCATCACTCAGGCTCGCGTCTTTGATAGCGACAAGGCTCAGCTCACACCTCCCATGGATGTCTATCTCAAAAACGGGGTGATCACCGCTCTGGTACCTACTGGCTCAAAACCTCAGAATGCCACGACACGGATCGATGCCGAGGGTCGGGTGCTGCTCCCTGGTCTCTTCGATATGCACGCACACCTTGGTGCTTGGCAGGGATCTCTGCATCTCGCAGCGGGTGTCACCACGGTCCGTGATCTAGGGAATGACAATCAAACTTTGCAACAGCTCATGACCGATGCAGATGAAGGCAAGGTCCTAGCTCCCCAGATTGTACCAGCAGGGTTCCTGGAGGGCGAAAGTCCTTTTTCTGCCCGCAATGGCTTCCAGATCAAAAATCTCGAAGAGGCCAAACGAGCGATCGATTGGTATGCGCAAAACGGCTATCCTCAACTCAAAATCTACAACTCGTTTCCTAAGGAGATCCTTCGTGAAACAGTCGCTTACGCCCACTCGCTCGGTATGCGGGTGAGTGGTCATGTACCCGCATTCATGCGAGCTGAAGACGTGATCGAACAGGGCTTTGATGAGATACAACACGTGAATCAGGTCTTGTTAAACTTCTTTGTGAAGCCCGAGACGGACACGCGCACTCTCGAACGATTCTACTTGGTTGCTAATCATACTGCTCAGCTCGACTTCGCGTCCGCCCCGGTCACAAAATTCATAGAACTCTTAAAACAACGGAGCATCGTCATAGACCCGACCCTAGTCGCCTTCGATTTCATCAAGCATCGGGACGGAGAAATTAAGGAGCCGTTTGCAGCCATCGATGCTAACATGCCGATCACTCAGCGAAGAGGTTTCCGAACGGCAGAAATGAACATTCCTGACTCCAAGACAGCTGACCTTTACACGCGCTCTTTTCGTAAAATGGTAGAATTCATCGGTCTCTTGTATCGCTCTGGGGTTCCACTCGTGGCCGGAACTGACGAGCTTGCTGGCTTCACCCTGCACAGCGAGCTAGCCCTTTACGTTCAAGCAGGTCTTACACCTGCTCAGGCTCTGCAAATTGCAACCAAGAACGGCGCGCTCTATAGCCGAGCCCCGGATCGTGGGCAAATTGCTCCTGGTAAACGAGCTGATGTCGTCCTGATTGACGGTGACCCGACACGAAACATTCAGGACTTGCATAAAACCGCACTCGTCATCACACGAGGTCAGATGCTTTCGCCTAGTCGCATTTATGAAAGTCTCGGCATCAAACCCTTCACCAGCTACCAACCTAAGATCGAAAGAACCAAGCAGCAGCCTAAGAACGCAAGCTCTACCAAGCCTCAACACGAAGACAAGGATCAGGCCGTCGGACTCTAAGGCTCGAACCATCAGACATTCTAAGAGATCGGAGGGGGGAGGGGGGAGACTCGCGACCCGCAGCGAGCCGACCTCTCCTCACGGCCCTGCCTCGCCCCTATCTACGCCAACATATACCGCCCGTCCCTTGATTCCACCGCACCTAGTCCGGCTGTAAGCGAAGCAAGCAGCACCTAATCGTATGATTAATATAGGAAATTCGTCAGTTCTCATTTTTTAGCATCAAGTATTTCGCTATTTTCAAATGGTTGCTTGGGAGTTTTTCTGTAACCAAGGGAGGGTGCCCGCCATGGCTGTCAGCAAGGAGCCCGCATGCTACCGACGGTATCTCTCCTCTTAGCCTTTACGTTCCTCGTCTCCATCGCTGGACTCTTCGTCTTGATTTGGTCCATCTCAAGCGGGCAGTTGTCGATGGGTCCCGAAGCACCGAAAGTCATCTTCGACAAAGGTGAGCTCGGACATCCCGAAGATCCGGCAGGCAGCCAGGCTCAGCTAGCCTCGTTGGAAAGCGCGCTGCAGGGCAGCCAGCGCTACCCCCACGCCCGTGGGCTGGGTCAACCCGAAGATATCGAGGAGCGAGCCGAACTCGATCGCGTCGCTCGTCAGCCCGTACTCTATCTCACACTGTCGTCTTTACTTTGGCTGATCGTTGGATCCGTCGCGGGGCTGATCGTTTCGATTAAGTTCCATGCTCCCGACTGGCTTGTGGACTCGGCTGCCTGGGGTTTTGGCCGTCTGCGTCCGGTTCACCTCAATGCGGTGATCTACGGATGGATCTCGATGGTGGGCATGGGAGTCTCGCTTTGGCTTTCGTCCCGTATCCTCAAAACCCCCTTGCGCGGAGCTCGGTGGGCTGTGTGGGGGACTCATCTTTGGAATGTCGGTGTTCTGGTCGGTATCGTGAGCCTGCTGTTGGGGTATTCGACGGGTGTGGAGTGGCTTGAGTTTCCTACCTTTGTCGACGGTCTCTTTGTTATCGCGGGAGCCATGATTGGAATTCCTATCCTGAAAACGATTCAGGACCGTAAGGTGCATCACCTTTATGTTTCGATTTGGTACATAGGCGCTGCCTTTGTCTGGTTTCCTGTTTTGTTTTTAGTCGCAAACATCCCAGGACTCCACATCGGGGTCCAGCATGCCATCATCAACTGGTGGTTTGCGCATAACGTCCTCGGCCTGTGGTTGACCCCATTGGGGCTTGCTGCCGCCTATTACTTCATCCCGAAGATCCTTGGCAAACCGATTCACTCTTACCAGTTATCTCTGCTCGGATTCTGGGGTCTCGCGCTTTTCTACAGTCAGGTCGGTCTACACCACCTCATCGGCGGTCCAGTTCCCACCTGGCTCGTGACTCTGTCCATTGTCAGCAGCGTGATGATGGTGGTACCGGTGATCTCCGTAGCTGTCAACCACCACATGACGATGATCGGGCACTTTCGTGCGCTCCGTCACTCGCCGACGCTGGCCTTTGTGGTGACGGGAGCTATGATGTACACTCTGGTATCTGTTCAGGGTTCGTTGCAATCGCTGCGTTCGATTAACACCGTCACACACTTCACCCATGCGACAGTCGCTCACGCCCATCTGGGGGTCTATGGGTTCGTCAGTTTCATCATGTTCGGGAGCCTGTACTTTATCTTGCCGCGCCTCACGCGCTGGGAATGGCCTTTCCCGCGCCTGATTCAAGCTCACTATGGACTCGCATTGAGTGGTATCCTCGTTTACTTCGTTTTCTTATCGATTGGTGGTGTGCTGCAGGGGCTGAAAATGCTCGACGCTTCCGCCCCGTTTCAAGACTCGGTCCTCGTCACGCATCCCTATCTCATCGCGCGGAGCGTTGGAGGAGCTCTCATGACTCTCGGACACATCATCTTCGCTTATCACGTATTGGTCCTGGTCAAACGCAGCGGTCCCATGCGTGATCGCCCCCGCTTTGCCTACCGTCCGCAGCCGCAGCAAAGAGGAGCTGGTGCATGAAACATAAGAATCTCGGGTTCATCGTCGCTGCGCTTGGCATCCTTGGCTTTGCAACCCTAATGCTGGTGGTGATCCCCTCGTTTCAGCTGGCAGAGGTCGAGCCAGAGGAGGGCCTGAAGCCCTATTCGGAACTCGAACAAGCGGGTCGCAAAATCTACATCCGAGAGGGTTGTGTCTACTGTCACAGTCAACAGCCTCGGGACCCTCGACAGGCTCCTGACACAGCACGAGGCTGGGGTCGTCCTTCAACTCCTGGCGACTATGCCTATGACTATCCTCACCTTTTAGGCACCATGCGTACAGGTCCGGACCTGTTCAATGTAGGTGTGCGTCAACCCTCAGATGAGTGGCATCTCGTCCACCTCTACCAACCTCGCGCTGTTGTCTCCTGGTCTATCATGCCAGCCTACCCCTTCTTGTTTGAGCATAAGCCTGTAGCCGCACCTGGAGACCGTGTGATCACATTACCACCACCCTATGCATCCAAAACGGGCGTGGTCGTGGCCAAGCCTGAGGCGCTTGCTCTTGTCGCTTATCTGAAAGCTCTCCAGCGCGACTACCCCTCGAATCAGTTGCCTTTCCGATCCCCACGCAAGACCGCTGAGGAGACGACGCCATGAGCAGCAAAACCCGTGATCTAGACCAGAGGCAAGCACTTGAACGGGAGCAGGCTGAACCAGCTGAGGAGCAAAATCCTTGGCCCAAAGCCGTATGGTTATTTTTTGGCATCATGATCGGGTGGGGAGCGACCTACATCGGCTTTCAAGCAGGCGACGGGCTCTTGCAGGGAGGTGATCGCCGCAGCCTGCAGGTAGTGAGTGAAGGAGGCGGTCCAGCCCCGAGTATCGACGGCGCCCAGGTGTACCAGCGTGTTTGTATGGCTTGTCACCAGGCTCAGGGTGAGGGACTCGCGGGGGTCTTCCCACCCCTAGCAGGTTCCGAATGGGTGACAGGAGAAGCACAGGTGCCCGTGAAGATCATCCTGAAAGGTTTGCAGGGACCGATCACCGTCAAGGGCCAGACCTACGATAGTGTGATGCCGGCCTTTGGCGAGCAGCTCACCGATGCTGAAATCGCAGCTGTAGTCAATTATATCCGCACGTCATGGGGCAATCAGGCCCCTGGAATCGAGGAGACCGAAGTCAGTTCGCTCCGGCGGTCCCACCAGGAAAGGCAGAATCCATGGCAAGCCGAGGAGCTGAAATAAATCCCCTGGAGGTCAAGCTTTTACGCGTCTTTGGTCTATGGTGTCCGAGTTGTGCCCGGAGTTGTGAGCGCGTTCTTCGGAACAAAGACGGTATTCGTGAGGCTCAGCTGGACTTCGCAAGTGGGCAATTGAAGCTCGCCTTCGACACCAGCAAGGTAAGCCTCGCTGAGGTGCGAGCGCTCGTGGGCAAGCTTGGATTTTCTCTGCTCGAGGACGAGCTGGATTCTGATCCTGCAGGCTTCTCTGTCGAACAGATGTACCTCGTCAGTCTTGCTATCGCTTGGTTCTTCGGGATGTGGGTCACCCTTCTCCAAGTCTGGACTTACTTTCAAGACGACCGCGCTCACCCCTTCATTTTAGGGGGCGCAGCTCTCCTCTGCCTCCCGGCTCTAACCCTAGGTGCATGGCCCTTCTGGAAGGCAAGTTGGCACTCCTTGCGCAGCAAAACACTCAGTCTCGATATCATAATCCTTCTCAGTAACACCAGTCTTTACTGCTATTCCATTTGGGAGTGGAGTCAGGGCCGTGATGGAGTCTTCTTTGATTCGATTGTGATGTCGATCAGTACGATTCTCAGCTTGCGTTGGCTCGACTATCGTCTTCGCACACGACTCGTCGATCGGAAGGAGTTACGGTCTTTTTTTCAAAGACAGGATAGGGTCCGAGTCAGAGAAGAAGATTCCACCCTTTCCGCAGCGCTCTCACAGATCTCCCGTGGCCGAGAGATTCGACTGGAGGCCGGAGAACAGATCGCTTTCGATGGTACTCTTGAGGAAGGCGACTTATGGATCAACACCAGTCTACTCAGCGGCGAAAGCCAGGCTCGTCTTTATCGCCCCGGCACCAAGCTGCTAGCGGGTATGGAAGTATGCGAAGGCCGTGGCCTCATGCGAGTCGAGCGTGTGATCGGAGAACGTTGGATCGATCAGCAGCTATTTCGCGACAGGGCTCGTACCAGCGAACGCGGCAGCCAACGGCATCGACTGGAACGGATCTACGCTTACTGGTTGCCAGGTCTCTTGATTTTAGCGACTTTGGGGGCTCTGCTACGACCCGGAGCCGTCTTCGAGCGTCTTGAGCTCTTCGCCTTGGTTTTGCTGGTCGGTTGTCCCTGCTTGTTGCTTATGGCTCCGACGATTCTTCGTCTGCGCTTGGCACGCGAATTTGAGGGGCAGGGTATCACCCTGAGACATCCTGATGTTCTCGAACGAATCGATGGCATCCAAACTCTTTTTTGGGATAAAACCGGAACCCTTACGCGCCCGACTGCCCTCAAACTCGTCTATGGTCCGTCGCATCAAACAGATTCTGAAGACTTACACCAACTCGCTCGTCATCTCTTGAGCTACATCGACCATCCCCTTCGACTTCTCAACCCCACAGCCTCGATCGGTACCCATGACGTTCGCGTCATCACAGTCCCAGGCGAAGGCAGTGAATTGAGTCTACCCCATCAAGCCCCCTATTTTTTGGGTCGATCGCTTTTTGTCTCTCAGCGCATCGGACGTACCTTACCTCCTGGGGTGAATGAGAAGGGCCTATGGTTGGGACAGAATGGACAGTGGTTAGCAGGTTTCGAGCTGATGGAGGAATTGGACGCAGGACGAGCGGATCTGTTGAGGGATCTTAGACGAGATGGCTATCGTTTTGTTCTAGCCAGTGGGGACCGCGTTCCGCTGACTCCTCCTCGTTGGCTCGCTGATTTTCAATCGTCTTTTTTTGGTCTTTCACCTGAAGATAAGGCTCGTTTGGTGGAGACTTGGCGCGCGGCAGGTCCGGTAGCCTTCATCGGGGACGGACTTAACGATCGGGCGGCTATGGAGCGAGCGGATCTTTCGATCGCAGTATACCGTCCTGAACAATCACCCCCCCTCGGTGCTATGCTGCGCGTTCCGGAATCACAACTCGGACATCTACCGGGACTCTTGCGACGCCTTCGTTTCCTCAGTCTCCTGCAGAATAAGCTTTGGATTGGAGCTTTATCCTACAACGGACTCATGATCCTTGCAGCCTTTCTAGGCTATCTCCAGCCATGGTTGGCAGTCCTTTTGTTTGCGGGTGTGAGTGCAACCACGTTGCTTGTGGCTCACTATTTTTGAGTCATCTGCTAAGCGTCGTACTTGACATTGGGCACGTCTGAACATGGCACCTCGGCGTCGTAGCATAAACCAACCTCAGTTCCTCTTGAACCGCATGTCCACTCAGGGCTTCGAAACTTGATGCGCCTTGCCTCTGGACCACTTCGGAACGCTCAAATAGTCATTTCAGGATAGACACTCGATACCTTTCAGGGTCACGACAGTGTCCAGACTATTCCAGCAGAAACTCATTCGCGCGCCTCCAAACGTGGGTCCGGTGCCTCGTTGTTTGGCCCGCCTCGGTTCCTGATGGGCGGGCTTTCTTATATGGGCGTCCATCATGTTCGCGCCTAGACTTTCGATATTCCGAAGAATTCAGTAGGCCATTCCATGACAGTCACTCAGGAAAACCTGTCGAAACCTAAGGTTTGCCAACGCCACTGGATCTGAAAACAAAGCAGGCACTTGAGAGACCAAGCAATCGTACGGATCCAATTGCTAAGGACGAGCTTTTGAATACGAGGCAAGGATGGAACTTGCAAGGCTGCAAGTTGCCCATGCAGTGGCACCTGAATGGCAAAAGTTGATAACCAAATTAGACAGGTCAGAAGTCCAAGTGCGTAGGCCTCCCCAGCTGCAAGTCCCTCGAGTGGTCTCAAAACAAGAATCAGAACGGTCACGAGTTCCAAGAGCATAGCGGGAACAACGATCATACTGATCCGCTTGGTGTGAGCGTCATGGTAGGCGCGCCAAGTCTCGTGACCCACGCGATCAAAGAGAGCGTAGTGCACCCACTGAATGACCCAAATCAGTCCAGTGAGAAACGAACAAGCTGCCAGGTGGAGTAGCCAGACTTCCTGCATTTTTTTTCCTTTGGATAAGAAGCGCCTGCCGGTTACTTACTTGATCCCCCTTCGAATTTGCAAGTAATTATCGAAAGAACCATCTAAGATTTTTTACCTACAGTAAGACTTGCGATCAGCAAGTTCAAGAATGCAGGCCACGATTCCAGGTGAGACGAGCTCTTCTAGGGATTCCGATCTGAACGGAACTTGCGTCAAGCTAGCGTCGAGAATATCAAAATTACCATGAGGTCTTGTCAAGCTTAAGGCTCGTCTCGCCGAAGCCGATAACCCTCTAGGATGAATTTAATTTACGGGTAAAGTGATTTGACCAGAAAGCGAATACAGCACCGCACGATAGCCCTGCAAGTTTGCTTGTTAGCAAGTTTCTTTGCCTGCAAAAATGATGGTCTGGAAAGAAAGGGTGGCGTCTCGAGTAAGACAAGCAACACAAAGCAGGTTTACCAATCCCCTGAGGCTATCGAAACACAAGCCAAAAAAATCCCTAGGATCGAATATCCTGGCGATCCAAGCCAGTTTCCGCCCCTCGAAGTTGGCGAAGAGGCGTCGATTGCGACTGATATCACCGGCACTTACCTGACGCTCCCTAAGGGTCTAACGGAAGCGGGTCAAGCGGTGGCGATTCGTTCTGCAGCGAAAATCAGTGACACGATGCTCCAAACGGTTAAGGTGGTCCTACCAAAATCGAAGCTGAGCTCCGAGGAGAATCTAGTTGTCATCTACCGCATGACAAACGATAAGGGTGAGAATTTTGTTGGATTGATTCCCAGAAAGGATCTCGAAATTGAAGATCATGCTGTCACCGTGCATCCTCGGGGACTTGGTGTTTATCAAGCTGCCGTGACTCCAGTCTTTGTCGGCGATGAACGTAAAGTACCACTACTCGATGCAAATGCACCTCGGCTCCGACACGCTTCGACCTACAACACGTCCGGCAACGCTCTGGATATACATCTCGACGGAAACACCGCTTACGTCGCTGACGGAGATGCCGTCGAAGTTCTCAACTGGTCGCCGACCAGTGGGTTGACAGCTAACACGCGCGTCCCGGGAACAGGAACAATCAATGCCATACTCAAAGGCGGCAACCGCATCTACGTCGCTGCAGGTACAGCGGGTCTTGGCGTCATCGATGTGCCTCAGGGTCTCACCCTACAGATGGCAGACGCTCGTGGCATCACCAACGGAATCGCTGCAGCTGTCAATCTCAACAATGTCTACCTCACTCAGGAAAGCACCGGAGCAAATGGCTCAAGGGCCGGTATCTCCCGCTTCGACATCCAAGAGGCCGAACCAAATTATGAAGTGACTGGAAATGTCACGCCGCCCGGAGGGAATCCCCAGATTCCCTATGGAATACAGATCGCTGGGACGGTCGCCTATACGATCAGCCGTTCGGGGGTCTACACTTACGACATCACACAGAACGACCGCATGAATCTCATAGGTCAACTATCCCTCAATGGCACAGGCGAAAAGCTGACGCTTCAGGGGACACGGATCTATGCTGCAGAACGCTCAGAAGGGGTCATCGCAGTCGATGCCTCGAACCCTCGGAGCCTTGTGGTTCTGAATCGACTCAACCTTCCGAACGTCATCGATGTCTCGAGCAACGGTTCCTTTCTGGTTGCCATCGATACGAATCGCAAAGTCAGTCTGATTGATATCAGCGATCCATCTCACATGCTGCTCCTGAGTCAGCTCACTCTGCCTAGCCTGCCGACTCGGGTGAAAAAGTTTGGTGATATCATATTCGCAACGATGGGTGAGGGCGGGGTAGCAGTCTTAACGATCGAGACTGCTCCCTAAAGCTGACAAACACGAAGGAGGGGACAAGGATGTCCAAGCGCGAGCGCCAAAAACCTGGAATAGCCCCGACAGTCATCGCGGGAGTCTGGAGCCTCAGCGTCATTCTGCTGTCATTCACGCCCATCCTTGACTATGTCTCTCAACAAGTCAGTCGCCCCATCGAATTCCGGGTTCGGTCTCTCTTGGGCCAAAGCCCTACCCTCGATCCTCGCATCAAGGTCTATGCATTTGATGATCAAACAGCGAATTATCTCGGATACCACGATCTGACCCTCGAAAGTTGGCTGCACCTTATCGAACACTTCGGTGCGCAAAAACCACGTGCGATCTACATCGATAAGCTTTTTAGCCTGCCGATGCAGGAGAGGATACTCGAACCTTTGCGTCCGGAAACAGCTCAAAACTTTGTCGAGCGGATCAGAAAAACTCAAGTCCCAGTCATTTCAGGTGGATTTATCTCTGCTTCCCAATTACCGGGTCGGCACATGCTCTCCATGCTTCACCCTGATTATCAATTTAAAGACGGGAGCTGGCCCCCCATCGAGCAAGGCTATTTTTATGGCCCACATGCCTCTATCCGCGATGCCTTCCACGTCGGGCATATCACCAACAGTGACTACGGTTATGCTCGTCCCTTCATCCGTACCGACCCTAATTCGCTGATTCCTCACGCCGCATTTCTCAGTTTGGGCAGCCTAAGGGCAAAAAAGCAAAATCTGTTTTTAGGTGAACAGCAAATACCTCTGAACCAAAATCTGTTGATTCCGATCAACTTTAGCGACCGAGAGGAGTATACTGCGCGGGGTAAAACCAAAAGTCTCAAGTTCGTCTTTGAAAGGATGCGCCAGGGACAGCCTGAACCAGGTCTTTCGCAAGAGGACGTGATCGTGATCTTGCCGGGGATGTTTACCGGCAATACGGACTGGAAAGACACCCCCATCGGCAGGCTCCAGGGAGGATATTTTGGTGTCGCATTGGTGAACAGCGTGTTTCAACAGCAGTGGTTGCGCGAATCAACCCCCGCCAATATCTTACTTCTTTTCCTATTCTTGGCGATTTCCATGCTCGCCACCCTCCATCTCGCACCGCTCTGGGCTGCGCTGACCTTGATGCTACTGACTCTATCCCTACCTTCGGGTGGTCTTCTCCTGTTCGCGTACCAAGGTTTGATTGTCCCCTGGTTGTGGATCAGTCTGACCACAGCGTTTGGTGGAAGCATCGTCCTGATAGAAAGAATGCGAGCCGAGAACCACAAATCCAAACTACTTATCAGCAGCCTCAGGGGCGCTTTATCTCCCGAGCTGGCCGACAGCATTGCCCAGAATCCAAAGATCCTACATGGTGATCCTGTTGAGCAAATTGTCACGATCATGTTCGTCGATATCGTTGGCTTTTCCTTGACGACAGAACGCCTGACCGCTAAAGAGTCTTTCCAACAGCTCAAAGCTCAGATTAGTTACATTGTCGAGCAGATTCATTCCTTTGGCGGACTCGTTGACAAGAGTCTCGGCGATGGAGTTTTGGCTTTCTTTGGTTATCATTATGAGAAGAGCAACCGTCTCACAGGGCATGCCGATCAAGCACTTCGCTGTGCGATCGAAATTCAAAAGGAATCTCTTCGGCGAGCCCGCGAGCTTTCTGGCTCCGGCCACCCGATCTATCCCCTGCGAATTGGCATCAACACAGCGACCGTCTATATCGGCAATCTTGGTACCGAAGGCCGCATCGACTTTACCTTAATTGGCAACGGTGTCAACTTCACAGCACGTTTGGAACACGCCTGCCAACCCTACCGCATCATGATCGGTCTTTCCACCTTCGATCTTCTGGCTCAGTTTTCCCAACGTAATCCTGAGGTCTCGAGTCGCGAGGTTCGCATCAAGCATCACACGCGCCCTATTCGCTGTTTCGAATACAATCCCTTCTATTCGGTGCCCGGCGAGCTAAGAGCCGTGCTTGATTACTACGGTGAGTATCATAAACTGTATACGAGCGAACCTCGATGGTATTTGGAAGCACCTGATTATCTACCGCTTCAAACTTCAGCGGGACAAGCAAAGCTCGTCAATTTTTCTGCAGGTGGCGTCGCAGTTATTCTTAAAGTCCAGTTAAACGTCGAAGATCCGCTACGTCTGATTCTCGCGCGTGAGGAAGGAGTCCCTCCACTTGAAATCAACGTTCGAACCTGTTGGTCGCGACCGCTCGAAGCTGATCAGTTTATCCATGGCTGTCAGTTCAAAGATACGATCGAAATGCAGGATTCCTTCGTTCAATCATTGAGAGGCCGGCTTGCCTCTGGTGGCAAGAACCCAAGCGCGTATCGGGCGACAGGTTGATGGATTCAAGGATTCCATGTCCAAGCCGGGGTTAGGGACATTGATGCGCCTAGCCGCTGTCTGAACGCTTCAACGGCCATGTCAGGACCGGCACTAGATATCATCCACATCTGTGGTGAATTTAGCCTCGTCACATACTCCCTGCTGTCGATAGGCAGGGATCAAGTCGATGGTATCGCATACTAAGGCACCCTTCAGAACCGCTCCTTGTAGGGCAGCTTCACGAAAGCGGCCCTGAGCAAGATCCGCTTCGATCAAGATTGCACTTTGCAATTGAGTGCCTTGGAAGGAGGCTCCTAGAGCGTTCGCCTTTCGGAGATCGGCACCCTTCATATCAGCCCGATCGAGGCGTGCACCCATCAAGGAGGCCCTCCGGAGATTCGCATCTTGCAGTTTAGCGTCTTCAAGCTGAACGTTGTCGAGGTCAGCCTCAACTAGTTTCGCTCGATTGAGATTCGCACCGCGAAGGTCGACGCCTTCAAGGTTAGCCTTTTGAAAATTGACACCTTCGAGATTAGCCCCCCTCAGGGTGCTACCCGTTAAGTCTACACCTGGGAGATCCTGCTGGTGAAGATCAGTCTCGGTGAGATCGGCCTGGAAGAAAGTTGCCTTCTGGAGCTTTGCGCCATGCAACATGGCTCCCTTGAGCTTCGTGCCACTCAACTGTGCACCATTCAGATTAGCTCCGCGAAGATCCGCATTGATAAGATTGGTGTCGACGAGTTGCGCGCTGGTCAAGATCGCATCTTTCAGTCGGGCCCCCACGAGATTGGCTTCGCTGAAGTCAGCTTCCGAAAGATTGGCACCACTCAAGTCCGCAGCTGCGAGATTGGCACCTTTAAAATCGACCCGGTATAGATTCCGGCCGGTGAGCTTCGCCCCACGGAGATCGGCTCCTGCGAAGGATACATGCTGGAGATCGAAGGCCGTGAGATCGGCGCCAGCGAGCTTGCAGGCCTTACAGTTGCGTGTCTCTGTGATGCGAGCTTTGATCTCGGCGTCGATCGCATAGAGCGAACTCCCGCCCCCAGCAAGGCCGCTTAGTGCGAGAGCGAAGACAAGAGGCATGAGGCTTTTCATGAACGATTCCCTCCATCCCGAAGCGCGGCGGACACTTTATGCCGTCGCCATCCTTTCCCACGTAGTTCGTATCGGCGCTCAGTCCCAAGCTTCAAAAAAAAACTAAAAAAATAATAATTTCAATAATTTATGACGCGCTATAAAGCTTAACAAAGAGCCCGCCGAGGCTTCGTTTTTGAAGAGTTTATGACCTCGACGCGAGTCGTAGCGAAAAAAAGAAGGCAGAGCCGACAGCTACAAACGAGCTGGGGCCGGCGGAAGAGTCCAGACATCAAGAACGGAAAAGCCGAAATCATCCACAACCGAAGCTAGTCCAGGATCTGGGGTCGTGAGGAAGAAACGGTCAATCGGCAGCTTCTGCAGCGCATCCACAAAGCTCAGATGCAGAGCCAGAACATCCTTCACTCGCTTCGCAACAGCAGCTCCCGAATCAAGCCATGTGACATTGGGAAGTATACGGCTCAACTCATCACGAAGAAAGGGAAAGTGAGTGCATCCGAGAACGATAACATCGGGGGTATCCTTAGCCTCTAGAAAGGGCGCACAGATGCGCTGCAATTTCTCGGTCGATGGTCGACCACCGCGGAGCTTCTCTTCGGCCCATTCCACTAGTTCCGAGCTTCCTACCCGAATCACCTGACAATCATGTGCAAATTCCTGAATGAGACTATCCGTGTAAGGTCGATTTACGGTAGCTGGTGTCGCGAGTAACCCGATCACCCGCTTTTGACTTTGGCCCGCAGCCGGTTTAATAGCTGGCACGACACCGACGATCGGAAACGCAAATCGGGAGCGCAAAACCGGCAACACCAAGGTGCTTGCTGTATTACATGCCAATACGAGAACGCGGGGCTCCATCACGGTCGTAAAAGAAGAAAGGATCAGACTGATCCGCTGCAGAAGCCAATCATCGGCTTTGTTTCCGTAAGGAAGGCCCGCATTATCCGCGAGATAAGTGTAACGAAGAGCAGGCAATTGCTTGCGCAGTTCGGCGAGTATCGAGAGTCCACCGAGGCCCGAATCAAACAACAAAATGTCTGTTCCCTGACGCGCTTTCACAACCATCTTCCCTTTTGCTCTCGAACGGAATCCCTGCCACACCACACGCTACGCAAATTAGACTGCTCTAATCATCTTCTCGGAAAAGCCATTGCTCCACAAGATCAAAGTGATCAAAATGAGGGCCTCACTTGCCGAAGGAGTCGCAGGCATCGGGACGGTCATGTTGCATCACAGGCGGTTACAGCTACCAAGAGGCCTGCGGACGAGGTTCGCGCCAAGCCCGACAGGGTATCTCCACCTTGGACATGTGGCAGCCGCTGTCTATGTTTGGGGCCTAGCCCAAGCGGCGGAGGCTGAGGTTCACGTTCGTATCGAAGATCACGACCGCCAGCGCTGTCGGCCGGAGTATACGGCTGCTTTGGTGGAGGATCTGATCTGGTTAGGATTTTTGCCCGGTACGGCTCGAGTCGAAGAGCTCTCGACCCAGAGTCAGCATCCCGAGCGGTATGTGGCCGCTTTGGCAGTTCTTGATACCCAGGAACTTGTTTACGCTTGTACCTGCAGCCGCCGGCAACAGATCGAGCGCCTTGCATCACCCGAGCCCCTCGGTGAGGTGCGTTATGATGGGTACTGTCGGGACCGCAAGCAAGCACGTTATGAAGCTGGTCTGAGACTCAAGTTGGCACCGGAGACCCATGGGTTCGACGATCTCTTTCAGGGGCCCCAGAGCCAATGCCCATCTAAACAATGTGGCGATCTCCTCGTCTTCGATCGGCACCAGAATTGGACCTATAATTTCTGCGTCGTGGTCGATGATGATCGCGAAAGAATCGACATGGTCATCCGTGGTCTCGATCTGATCGAAGCAACAGGACGTCAGCTGCAACTCGCCAAGCTGCTGGGTGCAACCAGTCCTCGTTATTGGTTGCACCATCCCTTGATCCTGGCTGAGGATGGCCGCAAGCTCTCGAAGCGCTTCGGCTCAAGTGCCCTCCGCACACTGAGGGACCAGGGTCACACGAGTCAAGACGTACTGGGTATGGCCGCCCGGGCCGTTGGCTTGATATCAAGCGAGCGTCCCCTTGAGGTCTCATCTTTAGGGGAACTGTTTTCATGAGCGACAAAGAAACGTCCATCATCTCCCAGCTGAGCCTTTATTGTCCGAGCAACAGCACGGTTCGCTACGGCATTGGCGACGATGCTGCCGTGCTAGCACCGGAACAAGGGGAACAGCTGATCTGTCAGGACATGCTGATGGACGGCGTTCACTTCCTGTGTGCCCAGCACGCTCCGGAACGAATCGGACATAAGGCTTTAGCGGTGAATCTCAGCGATATTGCAGCGATGGGTGGCCAGGCGTTATCGGCTACCATTGCCCTTGCCCTTCCGAGGGATCGCATCACAACGGATTTTATCGACCGACTTTATCGCGGGTTTCAGGCTCTAGCGCAAAGATTCAACGTCGCAATCGTTGGTGGCGATACCAATATCTGGTCGGGCCCCTTGGTCGTTTCGGTGACAGTTCTTGGCCGTGTCCATGGGAAGGGGGCTATCAAACGTTCAGGCGCTAGAGCCGGCGACCTTATTTATGTCACCGGTCCTCTCGGTGATAGCTACGCGTCCGGTCATCATCTTGACTTTCAGCCGCGTCTCGAGGAAGCCCGACACTTGATGGATCGCTTGACGCTGAACAGTATGATCGATCTGTCCGATGGGCTTGGCAAAGACCTTCGTGAGATCGCTCACCAGAGTCGTCTTCGGGCTGCGTTGTGGGCAGCACATCTACCCTTACGTCCCTCGTTGCAGTCACAGCCGCTCGAGGAGGCTCGACGACGGGCTTTAGCAGATGGGGAAGATTTTGAACTCTGCTTTACGGTCACGACTGAGGAAGCCAGGCTACTCGACAGCATGCGGAGCGAGCTTCCTTCGCTTTATTGTATCGGGCGCATGCTGCCCGGGACCGGACTTGCATGGGAAACGTATCCCGGCATCTTTGAAGACATTACGACTCAAGGTTATGAACACAAGATTTAAGGCTCGTGTATAAGGGAGCATCTGCCTATGACGACACCCTACGCAGACGGCAGCGTCGACCAGTCTCTTCTCAGAGCTTGGACTTTACAGCTGCAGCGGGAATTTAAAGAGATCCTGCGGTATTACCGGCTGCTATTGCCAACACCTTGGATTGAATTAAGCGAAAGTCGAACACAATACGGATCCTTCGACCCCCTCACCCGCACCTTACGGATCAGTGTGCATCTGATTCGTGAACACTGTTGGGATGTCGTGTTGGAGGTCTTAAAGCACGAGATTGCTCACGTCATTCAAGCTGTGGAAGGCCGAGGAGACGAAGATCCGCATGGTCCGAGCTTTCAGGATGCCTGCAAGCAGCTCGGCGTCGCCCCTTGGGCCCGGTATGCGAACATCGAAATCGATCCCACGACAGCGATGCGAGAGCATCGGCAGCTCGATCCGGAGCAGGAGCGTCTGCTGCGTAAGGTTGAAAAGCTCCTATCTTTAGCGCAATCACAGGAAGCCCACGAAGCGAGTCTGGCTATGGAGCGAGCGCGAGAACTCTGCTCCCGGCATCAGCTTGAATCACTGGTGCAAGGCAAAAGGGAGAATTACACCTATGTTCTCATTCAACATGGAAAAAAAATTATCCCCTCTCATCAGGCAGCTCTGTCGAGTATTCTCTGCACCCATTTTTATGTCGAATGTGTGAGTCGCTCTCAATATGATGCGGCAAAGAATGAGAGCTACAAAGTACTCGAAGTTCTGGGTACCCGGGAAAATGTGCAGATGGCTGAATACGTGTATTGGTTTTTGTGGAATCAACTCCCCCTGCTCTGGGATCAGCACAAACAGCGGACCCAGGCCAAACGCGCCTCGCAACGCTCCTTCTACATGGGGGTCCTGAATGGTTTTCATGAGAAGCTTGACAAACAAAAGAGCACGATTCAGCAAAAAGCCATCGAGTGGGGCCTCGTCATTCACGAGGAGCAAAGACTCCAACTCGAAAAACGGCAGCAGAGGGACCTCGATCGCTTTGTCCGCGAGCGATTCCCGCACCTAAACCAAGGGAGTGGATCGCGTCAGGGAGTGGATTACGAGCATTACAGAACAGGGAAAGAGCGGGGGCACGAATTGAACCTCCACCGTGGCTTGACCCATGGCTCGTCGGGTGATATCCACTTACTCAAATCAGGGAAGGGACAAGCATGAGCTTTGACAAGTACGAATACTACCAGCGAGCCGTTCAATCACCGGACGTCGACGCTGCATTTTTGGATAGGGTTTATCGAGAGCTTCGGCAAAAAGAGCCTCAAATTCTTCGTGAGGACTTCTGTGCTGCATTTGCTCTTTGCTGTCACTGGGCTCTCCTGAGTCCCGAGAAGCAAGCACTGGGTGTCGACCTCGATGCCGAGCCACTTGAATACGGACGCCAGAATTATCTCAGTAAGCTCCCAGCGGACGCTCAGGCCCGCGTCCAGACCCTACAAACCGACGTACTCAATCCTGAGTTGCCAGCTGCGGATGTGATCGCCGCCCTCAACTTCTCCTACTTTGGTTTCAAGGATCGTCCCACTCTCAAGCGATACTTTGAGACTTGTTTTCACTCCTTAAAAGACCAAGGAATTTTGGTCCTTGATTGCTTCGGGGGTCCCGCCTGTATGGAACCCAACGAGCACGAGACCGAGTATGATGACTTCAGTTACTACTGGGACCAGGATTCCTACGATCCGATTAGCAACGAGGCAAAGTTCGCCATCCACTTTCGTATCCACGGTCAGAAGAAGCTGAAGGATTGCTTCACCTATGACTGGCGTCTCTGGTCACTGGCAGAACTGCGAGATCTTATGGAAGAAGTGGGTTTCCGGAAGATTCACTACTACTGGGAAGGCACCGACGAGAATGGCGAAGGAGATGGCGAATACACCAAAGTCGATCAAGGTGAAATCTGCGAATCGTGGGTCGCCTACATTGTCGGCGAGAAGTAAGCTGCCATGTGTCTTTCCAACCCTGCCTCGATGAAGGCAGGGCCCTGCAAGACGACCGCTTCCAAACTTACCGTCAGAACAAAGGCCTGCTTAAGACTTGGGTTTGGCCATCTCCAAAGATTTTTCAAGCTCGACCTGGATGGGGAAGTGATCGGACACTCCCCTTGGCTTCTTGGTATCGAAACCCTCTGGGTCACCGTAGGAATTCTTCTGCACTTCGAGATCCTGGACAACCCGTACTTTTTCAGAGTTCGGTTTCCATCCACCGCTTCCTCCGTTCCAGACCATGATGGCATCCAAGAAGGACCAGGATCGCTCCCGATGAAAGTAGCTAGTGCCTAAACAGGTCCTACAGGCATCGATGTGAGAGATCCACCAATCCTTAGCGGCGATAGTCCGATAGAGACGAGAGTCTTCTTTACTGTTGATGTTAAAATCGCCTCCTGCAACAACCAGATCACCTGTTTTAGCTGCTGAACGGGCGGATTCCGTCAGTGTTTCCAATGCCTCCTGCCGCTGTAAAGTCGGATGATAACCAGCTGGGAAATGGACCGAGAAAGCGGTTAAAAATCCGCCGTCGGGAAGCTTAAACCGAGCCCGAAGCAATCCACGGGTTTTGAGGTCTTTGTCCTTTTTTCGACTTTGGACGAAGGGAATCTCCTCTAGTTGTGCCTTTCCTTCAAGGGGAAGTCGCGAAAGCATAGCGGTGTCAATACCGCGTTCGTCCTGTCCTTCGATCAAGACGGCTGCCTGATAGGCGGCAGGCGCAAGGTACTGCTTATTCAGGCGTTCGAGTATCTTGACATTCTCAACTTCCGCCAGCAGGAGAAGATCTGGCCCCTTGCCACCATTTACACTCAGGATGACCTGGGCAAGTCGCTTCAGCTTTTCATCCAGGTGAGCCTCGGACCAGTCGAGCTCCATGCATTCGCGCTGCCGGCTCTCCTGCCGAGAGCTCTTTTTACAAGCCGCTTCGTGTTCCTTGGTACTTTTGACCTGACGGGGGCGGAAGGTAAAATCCTCCTTGCCAGGATCGGCCTCCGTATCAAACAAGTTTTCCACATTGTAAGACATGACAGTCAATGACAGCGGAGGCGGTGGGTTTGATTGACCTTCCGACTTTGGAGTGCTTTGTCCCCATGTCGGCGCCGACAGAAGAAACATGCCAAGGGAGAGGCTGAGCAAAGTTTTGACTTTCATAGATATCCTTGCGTCGTTGATGATGTCTCAGTCAAATCTGTATAAGCGGATCACAAGGTGCCCCTGCATCCAAAACCTTTTGCTCTCGATAGACCTGCAGGACAACCGGGGCTCCAAACGATTCAGATTCAAGCTTTCCAGCGGTGCCGAAGTCAACAAGCGCAGTCGGCCGCCTGTTCCGCATATACCATGGAATCTATACAAGGTGCCAAGACTTAGCTCCTGCGTCGACTCGATGTCAGGCCAGGACACGCCTAGGGTCGAGGCTAACGATCTCGTTCCCACCCTCGCAGAGGGCAGACAGAGACTCCCAGCAGAGTTGCTGCAAATCCGCTTAATAATTGAATCTTTCATCTCTTGAAAGATTCACGTGGATAGACACCATTCATTTGCATGCTGATAGCGAATAGAATTATCAAAAAAATGGAATCACGGCTCTAGCCCTGTTTGGCTGTTTTGCCAAATAGACCTAAGGTTTTTTTGCAGGGAGCCGATTCCCCTCCTCGAAGGCGGGATATTGGAGTCATCTGCGCGCGGACGATGTGCGCGCGCGACGCTAAGGGTAGGTTGCCATGCTAGGCAAAGGTTTTTTCATCCAACTCAGCTTCGTAGGCGCATTGCTGTCGTGCAAGCATGCCCCTCAAGCTGTTTCGAGCTTGGATCTGAGTGCGGCACCTCGAGGTCGGACCTTCAATGACTGGGGTGACTATGTCATGGACTCAGGTGATTTGCTGCAGATACTTGTGCAAAACAAAAATGAAGTATCAGGTACCTATCGCGTCTCCCCTTCCGGTAACATCTCTGTTCCTTTGGTGGGCATGCTACGCGCCAAGGGTCTGACCGAGATGCAACTCCGTGAATCCCTCATTATCAAACTCCGTCCTCACCTCCCGGGCCCAAGGGTTGGAGTGACTGTAACCCAGACCAACAGCTACACGGTCTACTTTGCAGGCAGAGTTCAAAAGCCAGGCACCTATCGACTGGAGAACAAAACGACACTCCTTCAGGGTCTGTCTCTCGCCGGAGGTATCGATCTTCCGGACGCAAGTCGCCTCATCTTGGTACGGGAGGGCAGCGACGGGACCAAGAAACGCTACGAAGCACCATTCGCCCTGGTACGCTCCGGCCAGGCCCAGTTGGACAATTTCGTCCTCGAGCGCGGGGACTTGATCATGATCGAGTGAAGGGTCGGATGCGGGTGGGAAAGGGTCTCCTTGCTCAGTCATCCGTCCAGGGAATCTCTCGAAGGGACACGACAATGCTCTGCTTTCGAAAGTTGATCTGCGCCTTAGCTTGCTGGGCTGGCCTGTCTGATGTTCTACCTGCTCAAAGCGAGCTCGGAGAGCTAGACGGGGAAGTTTCGAGCGTGCCCGAAGTTCCTACACCCAATACGCCCCCCAGTCAGCCTGCGACCTCAAACCCAAAGCCTGTGGTTCCACCAGCAGCTTCACCAGCAGCTTCACCAGCAGCGTCACCAGCAGCGTCACCAGCAGCTTCACCAGCAGCTTCACCAGCAGCTTCACCAGCAGCTTCACCAGCAGCTTCACCAGCAGCTTCACCAGCAGCTTCACCAGCAGCTTCACCAGCGACTTCACCGGCAGGAGCCCCGAAACCTAGAGCTTTGTCCGGACGCATGAGTGAACTGAACTTGAGCCCTGAACAGACCAATGCGATCATCGAAATTCGCAAACAATGGAAAAACGATTCTGAGAAGAAATTGAAGGACGAACTACGGGCCGCCCGGCAGTCTCTGAATCAAGCTATGTCTGACACTACGCCTCAGGAAGAGGTCCGAAAGCGCTTTGAATTGGTACAGAAAAAATACCTTGAATTACAAACTCTTAAATTCGAACGTGGGCTTAAGATCCGGGAGATCTTGACGGCAGAGCAAAGGAAAAAGCTGCAAACTATGCGCTCGAAATCAGATAACTAGTTCGCATCCAGACATAGTTCCGATATGTCGTTGCAAAAAAACCCTTAGCTCCTCCTGGACCCTAGTCCACTCCGGGCTTCGGAACTTCAGCTAGCATGAAAGGAAAGACCGTCCCCAAGCACAGGATCAGAAGAGCCCTTCCAACCGATGCCCCAGCTGAAGCATCTTCGTCTTGAGGTAATCTTTGTTATGAGGATTCAGCGACGCGAGCGATGGCACCCGATCGACAACCTTGATACCATAGTGTTCAAGCGCCTGAATCTTGTCGGGGTTGTTGGTGTTCAACACGATTGCGTTCACGTGCCGCTCTTTTAGGATTAATGCAGCCGCCTCAAAGCTCCGCAGATCCGTATCGAAACCAAGTTGATGATTGGCCTCAACCGTGTCAGCACCCTGGTTTTGCAGATGATAGGCGCGGATTTTATTGCCTAAGCCAATACCCCTGCCTTCTTGACGCAGATAAATCACAGCTCCCCGACCTCGCCGTTGGATCTCCTCAAGAGCTAGATTGAGCTGGTCACGGCAGTCGCATTTCAAGGAACCCAGCACTTCCCCTGTGTAGCACTCTGAATGTACCCGTATAAAAGGCACCCCAGCTTCGCTGGCTTCAAGATTCTTGGCGATCAGTATCGCCCCTTCTTCCTCCTGCTCGTCGCGATACACGGCGAGCTGAAAGTCACCAAATACCGTTGGCAAACTTGCTTCTGCATAGAGACGCAGCGTGAGATTTTGGTAACCTTTGAGTCCCATTTTGATCCTCGACTGGGGCTTGGCCCAAGCGCTCCAGAACTTCCATTTCGTCATGATCGGTGTACCTATGCACGCAAGAGCAAAGAATCCCCTTCTATAGCAGGCGCGGCCCTGAAGGTCAACGCCCGGACCTAGCTCTTTTCTCTTGCGATCATGAGGTGATAGCGTGAAACGCCTGCAGTCCCCCTTGACCTTGATAAAGGCGAAATTACGTTTCTCTTGGAGGGAGCGGAGGAAAAGGGCTCCCGCCCAGAACGAGACAAGAAGGAGGAGCGTTATGATCAAACTTGAGCTTTGGCGCGATCGCAACAGTCCCCGTTCGGTGCTGGAGACGTGGGATGCCATGGCGAGGGATTTCGATAGTTTCTTTGGCGAGTTTGAGAGGGCTGCGGGCGTGTCCCGGGCGTTGGGTCGTGAGCGTGTGATGGCGCCGGCCTGCGATATCCACGAGGATGCCAAAGGTTACGTCCTCAGCCTGGACTTGCCGGGCTTCAAGAAGGAGGACATCAACGTTGAGCTGACGGGTCAGACTCTTGTCGTAAGCGGCAGACGCCAGCGCGAGATGCAAGGTGAGGGGGCTAGGCCCCGCAGGGTCGAACGTCAGTACGGTGAGTTCCTCCGGACTTTTGCCCTTCCCGAAGAGGTCAGGGGTGAGGGGGTCGAGGCTAGTTATGAGGACGGAGTGTTGAGTCTCTCGCTGCCAAAGTCCGAAGCTGCCAAGCCGAAGCGGATTGAGATCGGAGAGGCGAAGGGTGGCTCGTTCAGAAGGATTGCAGGTTTTGGTAAAGGAGACGAGGAAAAGGATAAGAAGGTTGCTGTGAGTGGTTGAAGGTTGAGGAGATATGGAGGGCGCAGCCGATGAGCTTGCGCCCTTTCTATATTACTGCGGGCAAAGCTTGAGAGGAGAGAACCGATGCCGCCGTCTCAAGTCTGCCGTCACTGACAGACTTCTTCATCGCAGCGAGGCTTGCTTTCAAGTTCGATCAGGCGTGATTCGATGTGCTCGATGATTTTGCCAGCGACGTTCAACTGAGTCGTCTTCTCGATGCCTTCCAGGCCGGGCGAGGAGTTCACTTCCATCACGACCGGGCCATGTGCCGAACGTAAAATATCGACTCCTGCTACTTCTAGGCCCATGACCTGAGCTGCCTTGATCGCCATGGATCGCTCCTTGTCTGTAATCTCAATCCGATGGCCACTACCACCCCGATGCAGGTTGGAACGAAACTCACCATCGGCGGCCTTACGCATCATGGATGCAACGACCTGGTTTCCCACCACAAAGCAGCGTATATCACAACCAGCTGCCTCGCGAATGAACTCCTGTACGATGATGTTGGCGTCTAGCCCACGAAAAGCCTCGATCACCGACTCGGCTGCCTTCTTGGTTTCGGCTAGAACCACCCCGATTCCCTGGGTTCCCTCCAGCAGCTTCACCACCAAGGGTGCTCCCCCTGCGACGCGAATCAACCCATCGACGTCTTTGGTGCTGTGGGCACAGCCCGTGACAGGAAGATCAATCCCCGCCTTCGCCATTTTCTGCAGGGAGCGCAGTTTATCACGAGAACGCGCAATAGCCTGCGAGGTGTTCAGAACGTAATTGTTCATCAGTTCGAATTGTCGAACCACGGCGGTCCCGTAGAAGGTGTAGGTCGCCCCAATCCGCGGGATGACAGCGTCGACACCGGAGATTTCCTGATGCCCGTAAAAGATCTTGGGATCAGTCGATGTGATATTCATGAAGCAGCGAAGATAGTCGATCACTCTCACCTGGTGCCCGCGTTCTTCAGCAGCTTCGACCAGACGCCGGGTGGAGTATAGATCCCGCTTGCGGGAAAGAATGATCAACTTCATGGTGTAGGCACCTCGTTTTTACGTTTCTTTGATCCCAGAATGAAAGACCTACCAGGGTGCACCAAGAGATGCTTCCGTATTGCCTGTCGCCCAATCAGCATACGGAATCCCATTTTATCCCGATTGGTCAAGGTCAGTTCGATATCCCAGGTGCATGGCCCGACCTGTAGGCGTGTCATGATCACTGGCCTTAACGAGGAATGCCCCGAGGAACTTCGAATGATCCTTTCGTCCACCAAGTCCGCCTGGCAGACGATGACGCGGCGACTCTGTCTTTGTAGGGGATGAACCTTGAAGCGCACAACGTCGCGACCGCGATACTTCAACACCTCGATGTCGAAGGCATGAAGGGTCGAAGTGCGGGCACCTGTGTCGATCTTGGCCTTGATGCGATCGATGCCGAGTGCAGGCATGGCCACCCACTCTCGCCAACCCACGACGAGCAGATGGGGATAATTCTTCATGTGATAAGACGGTAGCATTCCTGTTTCGCTCATGCCTCAGCCTTTTGTCTCAGCGCGAGTCTTCGCCGCTCTTCTCTACGGAGAGGCGAGCTGTTTTCCTTGTTTTCAATCCCGAAGGCAAGCCCAGTATAGCAGAAGCCTCGGCGTTGCGGCGCAGGAAAGCCGAAAAATCTCTGGTCGGAGGCGGCACGACTGCCCGAATGGCATAACTATATCTACCGGTCTCCACATGATCTGCAAAAAAGCTCCTCGGGGAGTTGACAGCTCCAAGCTCGCTCTTACTTTTCTTGCTGAATTGAAATACTGTTATGCACCCGTCACTTATTGGAGGACAGCATGAAGGTCAGACCTTTGCAGGATAGAATCGTCATCAAGCCCCTCAACTCCGAGACCAAGACCGCCGGTGGCATCATTATCCCAGACAACGCTCAGGAGAAACCTGTGGAAGGTGAGGTTATTGCCGTGGGCAATGGCCGCATCCTCAAGGATGGAAAGGTCGTCAGACCCGAGTTGAAAGTAGGCGATCGCGTGCTTTACTCGAAGTATGCTGGCAATGAATTGAAGATCGATGGCCAGGACCATTTGATTATGCGTGAAAACGACATTCTAGCCATTTTAGCTTAAGACCATCGTGAATTGGACTAAATACGCTTTTTCGACATGCAGTCTGTCAACAAAAGGAGAAAGTGAATGAGCATTAAGATGATCAATTTTGGGGCGCAGTCCCGCGAGTCGATTCTCAAGGGGGTGGACACCCTGGCTAACGCCGTTAAAGTCACCCTTGGTCCCAAAGGCCGCAACGTGTTGATCAATCGCTCTTTCGGAAGTCCGCTGATCACCAAGGACGGCGTGACCGTCGCTAAGGAAATCGAGCTGGACAATAAGTTTGAAAATATGGGCGTGCAGTTGGTCAAGGAAGTCGCTTCCAAGACTGCAGACAGTGCGGGTGACGGTACAACCACCGCAACCGTTCTGGCTCAAGCTATCTTCCGCGAAGGCTTCAAGCTCGTCGCCGCCGGTCACAACCCGATGGAATTGAAGCGCGGTATCGACCTAGCCGTCGCTGCGATCGTCAAAGAAATCGAAAAAATGGCTAAGCCCTGCGACACCCGTGAAGCCATCACGAATGTTGGTTCCATTTCGGCCAACAATGACAGAGAAATCGGTGAAATTCTGGCCCAGGCTATGGAAAAAGTGGGTCGGGATGGTGTCATCACGGTCGACGAAGCTAAAGGCATGGAGACTATTCTGGATGTTGTGGAAGGGATGCAGTTCGATCGCGGCTACATCTCCCCATACTTCGTCACCAATAGTGAGCGCATGACGGCCGAGCTCGAAGACTGTTTTATCCTGATTCACGAGAAGAAGATCTCGAATATGAAGGATCTTCTGCCCGTGCTCGAGAAGGTGGCACGCCTGCAGAAGCCTCTTCTTATCATCTCTGAGGACGTCGAAGGTGAAGCGCTAGCCACCCTCGTCGTCAACCGTCTGCGGGGCATTCTAAAGATCGCTGCGGTGAAAGCCCCTGCTTTCGGTGATCGCCGCAAGGCTATGCTGGAAGATATCGCCGTGGTAACGGGTGGCCAGCTGGTCTCTGAAGATCTAGGGCATCGCCTCGACATGGTCGGCGTCGAAGCTCTGGGCTTTGCGAAGCGCGTGACTATCGACAAGGACAACACCACCATCGTCAACGGCAATGGCACCAAAGAAGCCATCGACGCACGGGTGAAACTGATCAGAAAGCAAATCGAAGAAACCTCGAGCGACTACGATCGTGAGAAGCTCCAAGAGCGTCTAGCGAAGTTGGTGGGTGGCGTCGCTGTCGTTTCAGTTGGCGCAGCTACCGAAGCCGAAATGAAAGAGAAGAAGGCTCGCGTGGAAGATGCGCTCCACTCGACACGTGCGGCGGTCGCTGAAGGTATCGTCACCGGCGGCGGTGTGGCACTTGTTCGTTGTCTTGACGCCCTCAAAAGTGTGAAGGTAACGGAAGAGCAGCGTCATGGCCTTCTGATCATCCAACGCGCTGTAGAGGAACCGCTGCGTCAGATCCTCATCAACGCCGGTCTGGAGCCTGCTCCGATCGTCGACAAGATTCGGGCTGGCAAAGATGGTTTCGGCTACAATGCCTATACAGAAAAGTATGAAGATCTTTTCAAGGCAGGCGTGATCGATCCAGCTAAGGTTACCAAAACGGCTTTGACCAATGCAGCATCGGTTGCTAGCTTGCTGCTGACGACCGAAGCCATGATCACTGACAAACCAGCGAAGAAAAAAGATGCGGGCGGACACGCTGGCCATTCACATGACGAAGACTACATGTGAGAGTCCTAGCAGGACACCCTGAGGTGTCCTGCATGTGGTCCCTAACGAGAGCTGTCCCTTCTACTAAGGGACAGTGGGCTCCACGCTCGATAGAGTATTCTTCAGCCCTTCGACCTCACCTCAATGCCGTGAAGATTCCTTCAGCTCATGAATATCGATATGAGAGCGAACGTTCATATCATGCTCAATGCAAGCCAATGACATAGCGAAGTCTTGGATAAAGAGAATCAAGCCGACCATAAGAAAAAACAAACTGATGATGAAAAAGATTTGCGGCACGAACGGCAGACTGACACCAAAGCTTAGTGACAGGAAAAGTGTAAAAATCGTGATCGAAATGCAAAAGATCGATACGACTTCCAGAATAATGATGATACGCAGCAACTTTGCACGGGTATAGAGGGAGCGCAGTTCGCGGGTCAGATGGTCACCTCCGAGCTCTTTTTTATAGAGTTTTGGGCCATCACGTAGCAGGGTGCGGATACGATCAATCACGCGTCCATAGCGAAGTGCCATAATCGAGAGCACGGCTGAGATACCCGTGATCATAAACACAGGGGCAATACTCGCGGACATGATTTTGGCTATTTCTGTACTATCCGAGCTCGGTATCATATCGTCTATCCTTATTGAGGGCATGGATCGAGAGCAGTCCGAACAGTGCCTCCTGATGATGCAGAAGGTTTCCTGCAGCCACAAAGCCTGATTCGATCACAATGTTTGCTCTCTCGCTGGATCTTGGCCCTTGAGGCGTCTTGCAGCCGCGTGTCCAACCCAGTATCCTTGAGATATACACGCTTGAATCAGAAACCCTCCTGTCGGCGCATCCCAGTCGATCATTTCGCCTGCTGCATAGATACCTGGAAGTTTCTTGAGCATCAAATGCTCATCGAGCTCATCCCAAAGTAAGCCGCCTTGCGAGGATATCGATTCCAGCAAAGGTCGCGGTTGCTCAAGGTCCAGAGGAAAGGCTTTGATTCCCACAGCGAGCGCTTCGAGACTTTGAGTCATCTGTGGGGGGGCCATATGAAATAAGAGAGCTTTGGCAGCAGGGCTCAGCTTCAAGAACTTAAAGGCTCGCCGCAGGGGAGAGAGGTTCTCGCGGCTCTGCTGGAGTCGGGCCAGAATCGTCTCGATCGACTGGTCCACCTTCAGATCAAGCCAGGCGGGACCAGGAGCCCCGTAGAAATAGATAGGTGTCCCCTCAAGCCCGTAGGAGGTGACCACCAGATCTCCCTTCCGTGTGCCTCGGGCGGTTCGTAGTTCGACATTTTTGAGGGCCTGTCCTTCCGCTTCCTTCAAGAAAGCGTCGGTCCACTGTAGTTCATACCCCGCATTCGATGACCGAAAAGCCTCGACCGCGAGTCCCTGATTTTGGAGGATAAGCGGCCATGTGAGTTCTTCCGAATCTTGAATATAGCTGCCACCCCCAAGGGCCAGGACCACAGCCTGAACCTCGAGAGCATCACCCTCAGCAAAGAGGACCCTCCACCCCTTGTCCATCGCTTGAAGACCAGACCAACGTGCATCCATGCGCAGGACGACGCCTCGCAGTTCAAGCCGCTTTTTCCACTCACGCAGGAGACGAGCGGCATGCATGGTGCTGACAAAGTATCGACCACTGGTGCCACAAAAGGTGGAGAGCCCTAAGTCCTGCTCGATAAACTGAATCCAATCTGCAGGCCCAAAGGCTCTGAGAATCTGGGACCAAAGCTCCTCTGGGCCGGTATAATGACGGAGGAAGCGCGTAAGGGGAAGATCGTTCGTGATATTCAAACCCGAGCTACCGGCTATATAAAGCTTCCAACCCGCAGCTTTGCGCTGATCGCAAAGCGTCACGTGATATCCCTGTCCTGCGAGTACGTCTGCCGCCATGAGACCTGAGGGCCCACTGCCGATCACACAAACGGATTGTAAGGAGGAGTCCAGCATAAACGCGTTGTTCCAGAAGAAAAAGCGTCGCGATGAGATTTTTTGTGCGCTTTTGGGAATCTCTATGCAAGGGGAAAACAGAGAGAAAGAGGACAAGGATGGCGGGAGCGACGGGACTCGAACCCGCGGCCTCCGGCGTGACAGGCCGGCGTTATAACCAACTTAACTACGCCCCCATCCAAGCAGGTGCCCACTATAAGCGGTCTTCCCAGTTCCTGTCCAGAAAAAACTTAAGATTCTTAGTTTTTTTAGCCACGCTCCGGCCGACTGAGGCAACTCGCCTCGCAACCGACAGCCCCCGGGAGTCTTTGCTACGGCCCGAGAGACCGTAACGTTCACGAGCTGTCCTGAAGGATTTAGGACCGGCTAGCTGCCAGCGTTAATCTTGAATGCGCTTTGTGCTGAAGGAAGAAACAGGAGCAGGAAAAGTAAAAAGCCGCCACCAAGATCTTCTCTTTGATGCGCGGCTTTCTATCTCGCAAAAAACGGAGTTTCAAAGTGGCGGGAGCGACGGGACTCGAACCCGCGGCCTCCGGCGTGACAGGCCGGCGTTATAACCGACTTAACTACACCCCCGCTCTGGAACACAGAAACTAAGGGATCGCGTTGCACTTGTCAACGCTTAACCTAGAAAAAAATTCAGGTGGGAGCGCCCAGGGCCTGATGCGGCTCAGCACGTTCTTCCTCCTGACGCAAACGTTCCTCTTCCTTCTTCTGTTCACGACTGCTCCACACGAAGAAGACGACTGTGAGTGCGATCAGGTTGATGAACCCGCCAGGCACCCACATGATGAGGCCACCCAACTTCTGATCGTCAAGATGGGTCCAGCGCTCGGCCCACCAACCCGGCATCGGAATACCCTCGTAGGCGTAGAGCACCCTGTCCGAGAACGTGAGGATCGCACTAAGGATAATGTTGGATGCCTCCATCGCAGCAAGGAAAAGCATCCGCCAGGGTAAAGGCAGATGAGAGCGCATAGGATGAGGATCGATCACATTACGCCAGAGAAGCATCGCTGCCAAAGCGAAGTTTGCATGTTCCACGAGGTGCCAGTAATCATTGAGCAGAGCCATGTTGTAGAATCGGGGCAAATGCCAAAACCAGAAGGAAGCCTCGAAGAAAATCAGGGCTGGCAAAGGCCTACCCAGCGTGTTGTTGAGGATACCGAGGATGCGACTGCGTAGCAGCGGAAAGTAAAAATAACGTCGCACCCAGTTTGGAATCCCACGCAGAACGACGAAAAAGGGAATACCAAACAGCATGAGAGGCACCCCCAGGTTCGCGATCATCATGTGCTGCACCATGTGCGCCCAGAACAGCTGATCGGAAAGGGGATCGACTGGTGGCATAAGACCCAAGATACACAGAGTGACTCCTGTCCCGAAGCACACGAGCTGCCACCTCTTCACCGGCTTTTTCTTAAAGCGTCGGTAGCCGCGGATGTAAAAGATCAGCATCAAGAGAAAAAAGATAAGGGTGGGATCCCAGTCCCACTTGATGGTGAAGACATCCTCGGGAAGGCGGTCATAAAGTGCATGCGCGTAGGCCGTAGGCATGGCTGAGTCCTCGTCTTAGGAAGGCCTTCACCATAGCCTGTCTTGTCCCCCAACACAAGAAGGAGCAGCTTGCTCAAAAGACACAAAAGGCTCTCTACCCAAGGGTTTGAGAGCCTTATTAGCGACCAGAATGATACTGTTCCGAATTCAAGCTATCTAGCGGTTCGACACCCCTAAGCCACTGAGAATTCTTGAATTTCTCCGACTTCCTGCTCATCAAGCGCTTCCTTTGTTTCCAGCCAAAGCCGAAAGACACAAAGGAAGCCCTCGCGAAGCTAGCCGTGATGGGCCATCAGGACCAGCAGACCGACCATGACGCCGCACACCAGGAGAAAGGAGAAAAGGAAGGTATTCTTAATCATTTTTGGGTCGTACTTCAGGTGCATGTACCAACCCACGACGATGAAGAACTTGACGAGGGACATGATTCCCAGCGAGCCAACCAGTACGGGGTTACTGATACCCCATTGTTCTCTAAACTCAAAAATAGCCCACTCACCGTAGGTGATGACGCCCAATACCACAAAGAGGATGAGGTAAAGGGAGATTCCACCACCATGGCTATCGTGCTGTTCCTGCACCATTGATACGACTCCTTAAATATAAACGAAGAGGTAAACGACGGTGAAAATGATGATCCAGATCACGTCTACAAAGTGCCAATAAAGGCCGCAGGTCTCGACTACATCGTAGTCAAACCACTTTTCACCCTGGATCAGAGATCTCACCAGCAAGGTGCCTATGATCAGACAGCCGACAGCAACGTGCGCACCGTGACAACCTGTGAGGATGTAGAACGAAGCGCCGAAGATATTGGTACTCAGACCCAGCCCGAGACTCAAGAAGTGGTGGAATTCATACCACTGGAATCCGAGGAAGAAGAGACCAAAGAGCAAAACGGCTGCGAGGCTCCACTGCATAGCCCGCAGTTTCTTGTGCTTACAGTAGTAGACCGCCATAGCCATCGCCACCGAGCTGATCAGGAGGTCGAAGGTTGAGAGCGTGGTCAGGTTGATGTCAAAGATCTCAGGACCAGTCGGCCCGCCGACGGAGCGGTGCCGGTTGATCATGTAGTTGGTGATAAGGGTTCCGAAGAGAAAACATTCGGAACCGATGAGAGTCCACATCGCAAACTTGCGGTTATCGACTCCGGTGTTAGTAACAATGTGAGCGCTCATGTCAGTCCTTTCCTTATGCCTCTTCGTATGCCCAACCGTACGAGCTAATCAGAATCACAGCGACTCCAAGCAAGCTCACATAGAGACCGATATCCCGGAGGAAGAAGCCAGCAGCACCGAGCGTGATCCCCGCGGCCAGTGCAATCGGCCAGTAAGAGGGATTCGGCATGTGGATCGCCTTCGGATCGTACTTAGGAGCCGCAGGCGATGGCTTTTTGGTTCCTTTATCATCGTACTTTTGCGCCCAGAAGTCGTCCAGTACCTTGACTTCTGGCTCAATACCGAAGTTGTACTCGGGAGGAGGCGAAGGAATCGACCATTCGAGGGTACGACCGTCCCAGGGATCGGCCGATGCTACAGCGCCCTTCTTGAGGCTGTAGAAGAGGTTGAAGAAGAAAAGGAGACCACCCACGGCTGTCATGTAAGCACCGAGGGTCGCTACGACGTTCCAGAGGTCCCAACCCATGTCAGCAGCGTAGGTATAGTTCCGACGAGGCATACCCTGAACACCCAGGAAGTGCATCGGGAAGAACGTAACGTTGAAGCCGATCATGAACAGCCAGAACTGGACCTTTCCCATCCCTTCGTGCAAGAGACGTCCTGTCACTTTTGGGAACCAGTAGAAAATACCGCCGAAGAGACCCATGACGGCACCACCGTAGAGCACGTAGTGGAAGTGGGCGACGACGAAGTAAGTGTCCTGGTGCTGGGTGTCGATCGGCTGCGAGGAGTGCATGATGCCCGACAGACCACCCAAGGTGAACATCGCGACGAAACTCAGACCGTAAAGGGAAGCCGTGGTGAACTGAATACGCCCCCCCCACACCGTCGAGATCCAGTTGAAGATCTTCACCCCAGTCGGCACCGCGATCAACATGGTAGCGGCGGTGAAGAAGATCGTGGCCCAGGGCCCCATACCGGTGGTGAACATATGGTGAGCCCACACAGCAAAGCCGAGAAAACCAATCGCACACGATGAGTAAACCATGACCGAGTAACCGAACAGGGGCTTACGCGAGAAGGTTGCTAGAATTTCCGAGACGATGCCCATCGCCGGCAGAATCAAAATGTACACTTCCGGGTGGCCGAAAACCCAGAAAAGATGCTGCCAAAGAACGACCGAACCACCGGTACCAGGGTTGAAGAAACCTGTCCCGAAGTGCCGATCGAAAGTGATCATCACAAGCGCAACCGTGATCACGGGCAAAGAGAGGAAGAGGAGAATCTGGGTGACAAGAGTCGTCCAGATGAACATGGGCATCTTGAGAAGAGTCATGCCCTTGCAGCGCATGTTCAAGATCGTCACGAAGAAGTTAATGGACGCGATCAGTGAGGCTAGACCGACGACCTGTAGTCCCATCGCCCAAAAGTCTGCGGACAAGTCTGGGGTGTACTGAATGGACGTGAGGTTAGCATAACCGAACCAGCCCCCGCGAGGTGCCTCGTTGATGAGGAAGCCGAAGTTGAGCAAGAGACCGCCGAAGAGGAAAATCCAAAAACTCAAAGCATTGAGCCGAGGGAAGGCGACGTCGCGAGCACCGATCATCAGCGGTACGAGGAAGTTGAAAAAGGCAGCCGACAGCGGCATGACCACCAGAAAGATCATGGTGGTCCCGTGCATGGTCACCATCGCGTTATAAGTTCGTGCCGTGATGAAGTCATTGTTCGACACGATCAACTGGGTGCGCATGATCATGGCCTCTACGCCACCCAAGAAGAAGAAGAACAAAGCTGATAGCGCGTAGAGGACAGCGATCTTCTTGTGATCAACTGTCGTGATCCAACTCCAGAGCCCGCTACTGGGCGCGCCGTGATTACTCATACCGAATCGTTACCTCCTGAGGAAAACTCGCTCGTGCAATTAATAGGTTTTGGCTGTGGAGTGCTGCAGATAAGCTGTCAAAGCCTTGATGTCATCTTCAGTCAGCTCAAAGTTGGGAGCGAAGACCATCAGACTCCCAGGCTTGACCTTCTGATAGTCAGGCGGCGAATCCACGGAGTCTCGCAGCCAGTGATGAAGTCCTGCACGGTCGTTCGGCAGAGTGCCCGCAGCCAACGTCCGGCGGTTACCGAAGTTTGTCAGGTCAGGACCGATCAGACCTTGAGCGTTGGTGCCTGCGATCGCATGACAGGTAAAGCAGGTTTTGCCCATAAACAGGTCCGAACCTTTTTTCTCTAGCGTAGTCGCGACGACAGGAGGCTGCATGGCCACCTCGGTCCAGCGATCGAAGCGCTCTTTCGAAACAACTTTGGCCTCATAGCGCATCCGCGCGTGGGAAAGTCCGCAAAGCTCCACGCAGTGTCCCTGGTAATAGTCACCTTCAGGATTCACCAGCTTTGGGGTCGTGTAAAACAGCTGGTTCGTGATGCCGGGCAGGTTATCCATTTTTCCGCCCCAGCGAGGGATCCAGAAGCTATGGATGACATCGGCTGACTTCAGTTTGACCAGTATGGGCGTATCTTCCGGAACGACCATCTCATTAGCGGTTACGATATTGAGGTCGGGATAACGGAACTCCCACCACCACTGGTGACCGATGGCTTCAATGACCAGCGACTCTTTGGGGGGAGCTTCGCTGCGCTTCATAATCACTTCCAGCGAAGGCAAGAAGATGAAGATAAGGAGCACGACCGGGATCAGGGTCCAAAGGATCTCCAACTTGTGGTTCCCTTTGATCTGTTCAGGAAAACGATTGTCACCTGGCTTTTCGCGGAATCGCCAAAGTGCGTAGCAAAAGGGCACCGCGACGGCCACAAAAACGATCGAGGTGATGATCGTCGTGATCAGATAGACCCGGTTGATGTCGTGGCCCCAGTCGGTGACGACGTGCACCGTCGTCATGGGCAGCTTTTCGAAGCAGGCCGTGAGTCCTAACAGGAAGGGAAGCGCAAACAGGACTTTAAACCACCTAACGAGAGAGACCATGAGACAGATTAACTCCACGCAAAGTATTTAGATACCGTGTGTGCAATGACGACCTATGTCACCGCTTGGATTGACGGAGAATTGTTATAATACCTAGAAAGATTCTGCAATGTGAACCACGAACAAGAATTAGAGCTTACGATTCTCTCACCTTTGAGATGACTTGTCAAAACAACAAGAAAAAAACGTGTTCCCGTCAATTCCGAGCTCCACAAAGCTTCCCTCAAGGTTTGAGAGCCCTGTACGCTATGCTGAAAGAGCTCTGGTGAAATAGACTCGCATCGAGTTGGCTTGTTCCTCACCCTGGATCGTGCTACCCTCCGGGCGCCACTGAACTGATGGGATTCTGAGGAGCTCCGCTCGATGCAACTGTCCCCTGTTTTTTGTCTGCGCGCTCTGGCCCTTATGGGGCTAGCGATCGCGGGCTGGGTTGGGCTCCCATCCTGGCCATTCCAACCCCAAATAAATCCTGTCTTGCAGCAATTGCCTGAGGCTGAGCTGCGTTCGCTAGCCTCAAGCTTTCGCCTGCGCGAGCTACCCACTTTCTCGGAGCAGGAGCACAGAGCGGCGGAGCTGGGTCGCCAGCTGTTTTTCGACACGCGACTGTCACAGAATCAGCAGGTTGCCTGCTTTACCTGCCATCAGCCAGCGCGAGATTTCACCGATGGACGGGCGACTGCCACAGGAATAAGCACGGTTTCTCGAAATACACCGACCGTCATCAACTCTTTCGCTCAGCATTGGTTTTTCTGGGACGGGCGGGCTGACTCACTTGCTGCCCAGGTGCAAGGCCCCATCGAAGCTGCGGCCGAACATGGCTTCGATCGGGGACAAGTGGCACAAAGTCTTTGGCGGCACTACAAGGATGCCGTGAGCTCAGTCTTCGGCCCATGGCCGAGCGAGCTTACTCAGCTTCTGGATAGCTCGGAAACTTTTGCGGCTCGCCCTCCAAAACCTGCAATCGAAATGCCTTTGGGCCTCGCCCACTACGCTCTCTCAACGATTCGTAGCACTCCGATTCAGTCGCGTTGGATCCAGGCAGGTGCCAATGCCAACACGGCTCCACAGCGTTATTTTGCGAGCCATTTCCCTAACGAGCCTGTTCAGCACGATCCTGCGGTGCAGCGATACCTATCGCTCTCACCGACGCAGAAACAAAGCCTCGATCAGGTCTTCTATTGGTTTTCGTGGTCGATTGCTCAGTATCAAAGAGGGTTAGTCGCCCGGCATTCACCCTTCGATCGTTTCGTCGATCGACTCGAAACCCAGGACGGCCCGATAGACGCGGCACTGGGGGAAGGTTTTGATCAGGGAGCGTGGAAAGGCTTTCAGATCTTTGCTGCCGCTGGCTGTCCGTTATGCCACACCGGCCCTATTTTGAGCGATCAGCAGTTCCACAACATCGGTCTTGAACAACGCGGTGAGCAGCTCGATCTTGGACGAGCCCTCGGTCTGCTCAAGGCCCAGGCAGATATCTTTAGCTGCAAGGGTTCCTTCGGACCGTTAATGGTGAGTGAAAGCTGCGCCGAACGAGAGTTTTTGCGTCTCGATCTCTATGAAAATGTCGGCGCCTTTAAAACAGCTTCCCTACGTAACCTCGAGCGGACAGCTCCCTACATGCATGATGGTCGCTTTGCTTCCTTGAGCGAGGTGCTGGTCCACTACAATACTTTGGCAGCAGAAGCGGCGGTTGGTCATCGCGACGAAAGCCTTCGGCCACTCGGATTGACAAGCCTCCAGCTGCAACAACTCGAATCATTTCTGCGTAGTCTCACGGCCCCCGTCGAGGATCTGCACGAGATCTCGAAAGGTCAGGTTCGTGCTCCCTAACGAAGCACGACGACACAACGGAAAAAGCCCAGAGTTAGGCTTTCACACCTAGCGCTGGGCTCTCGATACCTATTCTCAGTGAGGTCGAGACGACGTCTTAGCTGAGAACAGTACTGGATTTCTTCGCGACGCGAACTTTTTGGCCATTTTCGGTTTTGAAGCCGACGCGAGTGGCTTTTTTCGACTTAGGATCCACCAACGCGACGTTGGAGATGTGAACTGGCATGACTTTGTCGACGATACCGCCTTCTTCGCCATTCATGCCCGGACGCGAGTGCTTTTTGAACACATTGAGTCCGCTCACGAAAACCGCGTTACGCTTGAAGTCAACTCTATCGATCTTACCGGTTCCACCTTTCGATTTCCCAGTGAGAACAACGACTTCGTCACCTTTTTTGAGGCGGAATTTTTCCTGATATTTGGTCTTCACGGTTTGCTGAGCCATGTTACATATCCACTTTTAGTTTCAAAGTTCTGGACTTACCACATTTGATTGGACTTCGCCAAATGGGAACTCTTCTACTACGCAAAACACTCTGTATAGTCAAGCAGACTTTCAGTTATGCCGATATGGCACCAACCTCAGTCAGACCTTTAAACTTGCAGAAGCCCTCGGATATAAGAGTAGGGAACGTGTTGTCTAAGGAGTCTTTGTGGTACAGCGCTTCATACGATATCTACGCGTTATCTCCTTCCTCCTATTCGGCGCCGGCCGGCTCTACGGTCAAAGCCTGGAAATCAAAGGGCCGGCTGATCTGGATATTCACCCCACCGACGTCATCATTTGGCAAGGCGTTCAGGCCCTCAGCATGCCGGATGGTCGATTGATGATCGGAGCACGGTTGACCACCAAAGATGGGTTTTCTATCTACCAAAAGCGACTGACGTTTGAGGGTCCTTCCGGCTATGGGTTGCGTCTTGCAACCGAGCCCCCCACTCGTATGCAGGACGATCCCATGGGCGATGGCCCAGTGGCCGTTTACGATGGGGGCGACTTTGAGATTGAGTTGAAAGGTGATCGTCCGTTCCAAGGAAACGAGGTCACCCTGCGTATCACCTTCCTCGGCTGTACGTCCAAGATTTGCCTCTTTCCCTACACCCAAGAATTGAAGTTGCCGGTGTATGTGTCGACAGAAACGACTGCGTCTGCTAGCCCTTTGAGCGACAGTCCAGGGGATGGGTCAACGACCACTTCTGCAACGGAGTCACCAACTCCATCGGCAGAAGTTACAGACGGCGCCACACAGAGCGCACCCCGGACTGCCACCATCAGCGAAGGCCCAGCGATCAGTGGCCTCACCTTCGAGCAGCGCTATGCGGCCAAACTGGAAAGCGGGGAGCTGTCCTGGTCCCTCGTGCTCCTGGTCGTCTTTCTAGGAGGAGTCGCCACCAACCTGACTCCGTGCGTCTTTCCAATGATTCCTATCACCTTGCGGCTGTTGGCCAAACAAGGACAAAGACCCGTAACCGCCTCGATCGTCTATGCCAGTGGCATCGTCCTCACCTACACAGGCCTGGGTTTGGTGGCCTCACTCGGTGGCGGTGTCTTCGGCTCCTTTCTGGCTCATCCAGGTGTCAATATCGCCTTTGGGATCTTGTTTCTTTGTCTCGGCGCCACCATGCTTGGCTTCGGCGACCTCAGCAAGCTTCAAAACTTGGGAGCTCAACTTGGGTCGAGTCCATCCTCATCTTACCTCAATGCTCTGGGCATGGGTGCAGGTGCTGGGTTGGTCGCAGCCCCCTGCACAGGACCAATCATGGCGGCTCTGCTCGCGTATGCGACGAAACTCCAATCCACGTCCCAGTCGACCTTGCTCTTTTTTGTCTATAGTGCCGGATTCGCCTTACCTTACGTTTTTCTTGGATTTGCAGCGCGGCGTGTCGCCAGTTTCAAAGTCAGTCCACGCGTCCAGGTCGGAGTGAAGATGCTCTTTGCAGCGGCGATGGTCGGCTTAGCATTCTACTATTTTAAAAATCCTGCTTACCAGCTTCTCAAAAGCCTTTCAGGGTATTGGTGGGGCATGGCAGCGGGTCTTTTGGCAGTGGGGCTCATTCTCAGCACCCTCGTGCTGCGTAACATGCATCTGCTCCATGTGAAATCCGCACACCTCCTACCAACCCTCGTGCTCGGGCTAGGCTTGTTCGCTGGCGTGCAGTGGGCCACAGGTGCAGATGTGAAGCCACGCCTCCACTGGCTCAAGGATGAAGCGTCCGCTTATGCACTTGCAATCAAGGAGCAGAAGCCGATTCTCGTCGACGGTTGGGCCGACTGGTGCGTCGCCTGTAAACAGATGGATCAGACGACCTTTGTCGACCCGGAGGTGATTTCCTTGCTGCAGGAAGGTTGGGTCTACGTTAAGCTAGATTTGACCGAGCTCAACGATACCAATGAAGCGCTAGCTCAGAAATACGATATGCAGGGCCTGCCAACCCTGGTGCTGATCCCCCCAAGCGGGGATCTGCAGCAGAGCAGAAAGTTGGCAGGATATGTGTCCCCCGATCGGCTGCTTCAAGAGCTGCGTGCCTTCTCAGGAAAGTAAGATGCGGCAACACTTGCTCTACGTTACAGCCCCTTCGCGTTTGACTGGTATCATGGGGGCACTGGAACGTCTCCATGCCACACGACTCCCTGAGGATGGTCCCCTCACCGTGAACTACGAGTTGGACCATCGTCTCCTGAAGGGCATGTCTCTCCGTATCTATCTCCTCGCGGATCTCGACGGCGTCTCACCAGTGCTGAGACAGCATCCCATCGACCTATTGGTCCATGATGAACGTGGCTTTGATGGGATTGAAGCCATTCAGGCCGTACAAAACATTGGTCGCGATGTTTCCCTCCTCGCACAGCTTTGGGGGCCGGACTTCCAATTCCCTCTCTCCCGCATCGTTGCTGTGCTTAAAAACACCCCTGACAATGACCACCGCATCTTCGCGCTGGGCCGGATCAACGTCCGGGATGTCATCGTTGAACCCAAACAAACCGCGCTCATGCTGCGTTGGCTACGGGAGGTCCTCTATGCGGGGATTGTCCGCGAGAACAAAGTGGGTTTGGCGCTAAGCGGCGGAGCGATCGAGGGTCTCTTGTATCAGGCGGGTACCGTCTTAGCTTTAAAACACGCCTTTTCTGGCCGCAGCATTTACGACAGCGATGTGATTTCTGGTATCAGCAGCGGCAGTATCGTCGGCTCTTTCATCGCTAATCAGATCGAAGTCGAAGAGCTGATCCGTGGCGTCTTGGATTTGCCATCCCGCTATCCTCCACTCAAGCTGAATACGGCTTTCGATTTGGCCGGCTTACCTATCATCAAGCGGATGATCAGTAATTCTTTACGTATGCATAAGCTGAAGCCAAGTCAGTGGCTCGAAGCAACCATGGAATCAATTCCTACTGGTTTTTTCAAAGGGGATCGACTCGAAGCCTACTTTCACGATCTCTTCGCAACTCACGGACTTGGCGACAACTTTGAAAAGCTGGCTACGCGGCTCTATATTGGCGCTACGGATCAAGACACCTTCGATCACGTGACCTTGGGTCGGGCCCCCTTCGATAAAATGCCAATCAGCTCGGCCGTTCGTGCTTCATGCTCCTTGCCCCCCCTCTTCACGCCAAAGGCGATCGAAGATCGTTGGTACATCGATGGTCAGGTGACGAAGAGCTGTAACTTGGAATCAGTCGTCGAAGACGGCGCTCGTCTTGTGTTTGTGATCGACCCCATGAAACCCTTTCGGGCCACAGTTGCTGGCAGCGCAGATATCAAAGGTGGGTACTATGGGATGGTCCAGATGATCAAAGCACTTGTCTCAACACGCTTTGAGGGGTCCCTGCGCGCTGTAAGCGAGCAGTTTCCAGACGTCGACTTTATCGTCTTTCAACCCGATGAAGAGTGCGCTCGACTCATGTCTGGATCGCCTCTCCGCGCACGACTTCGTACGGAAATCTTGGAAGTAGCTTTCCAAAGTACACTACGACGCCTGCGCGAGCGACACCGCGTCTATGCGGCAAAAACATCGCGTTACGGCTTTGAGCTAAAGAGTGTCGATGCCCTACGCAAGTTAGAAGGGACCTATAACGATATCATCACCAGCCACCTTTAAACCAAACACTCTTGCTCCAGTCGCTCGCATGCGACGTCTGGCGCGAGCGAGGCCATCCCAACATCTGGCAGCTGGATGTATGCAGCAAGCCTAAAGACTCTGGAGGCATATGTTTCATGGAAGTGACTCTTTACCATTACTGGCGATCTTCATGCTCCTGGCGCGTCCGTTGGGCGCTTGCGCTCAAGGGTATCGCCTATCGTTCCGTCCCCATTAACCTGCTGCAGCAGGAGCAGAAAACTCCGGATTATCTCGCGATCAATCCAAGCGGTTTGGTCCCAGCTCTTGTCGCGAATGGACAAGTCCTCTGCGAATCTCTTGCTATCATCGAATGGCTGGAGGAGATCGCGCCAAGTCCAGCTCTCTTGCCCCGCGACCCATGGGAGCGAGCTCGAGTTCGTGAACTCACATTGATGATTGCCTCGGGAATTCAACCGATTCAAAATCTGCGCGTGCTGCATGAGCATAGCTCTGATCCCAAAGAGCGAGAACGATGGGCCAGACATTTTATTCAGACGGGTCTTGAAGGAGTTGAGAAAAAGCTTGCAGCGCAGTCTGGACCCTTCGCCTTTGGTGCCGAAGTGGGTCTTGCCGATCTCTTTTTGATCCCTCAAGTCTATAATGCCCTACGCTTCCAAGTGGACATGAGCCACCTGCCACGATGCCAGTCGATCTATGAGCAAGCTACGAAGACGGCCGCTTGTGAAAGTGCAGCCCCGCACAACCAAGCAGGTGCAACCGCGTCCTGATCAGCTTAGAAGGTCGAGGTCGCCTGAAATACTCCTCCCCCAGCATCCACCAAGGCTTTGGGGAGTAGGGATTGAAACAGAGGCAGGCTGGCATCGGGTCCTTCATACCATCGCTTGTAGTAGAAGTAGTTGCGCATCACAAGTTTCACATAGGAGCGAGTCTCACGGTAGGGGATGCGCTCAATGAATACAAGCATATCATCACTGTCAATGTTAGAGATCCATCGTTCCGTCGCCCTTGGATTGGCATTGTAACTCGTCAGAACAAATACCGGATTTTTGTATTTCTCAAACAAGCGTTGCACATGCTGGACTCCCAAGATCACATTGGTCTCAGGATCGTTCAGCATCGACTCATCCTGCATGACTCGAGCAACACCGGGCAGTTTTTCAGGACTGATGTAATCACTGCGGATCGCTCGAGCCTCCATCCGCGCCGTGCCTGGCATGAGTTGCATCAGACCGCGCGCCCCTACTGTCGACTGCGCCCTCGGATTGAAAACACTTTCCTGGCGAATGATAGCGTTGACGTAACTCGGATCTATATCGAGCTTTCGCGAATAATGATCAACATAATCCGCATAGGATCGCGGGAACAACACGCGTTCCATTCCGCGAGGCAACGCGAGCCTATAGGACTTGGGAAGATTCTGATAGATCCGCACGGCGCCCAACCAATCTCCTGCTGCATACTGAAACACAGCCTTAGCCAGCTGCCGATGGGTATCTCCATCCTGCGTGGGAATTTCCTTGATCTCACAACCCGCCTCCTCTTTCATTCCCGCTGTCAGGAGACGTTCTGCTCGCTCTAGAATCTTACGATCCGCCAATGAGAACTCCTTGAACATCTCATCGCGATCGAAGTGAGGAGTGTGTACCGGAGGCAGCATGTAACGTTTGCCTGTCATTCTCTCCAGAGAGTAATGACCGAGAGCTCCATAGAAAGTGGAATAGAACTCCTGAGCCAGTCGCTCCCAATAGAACTGGGCGCGCTTCCGTTCCTTGCGTTCAAGGTACATCTTCCCTGTCCAGTACAGGGCTAAGGACAGACTCGCGCTGTCCCTATCATCTGCTGCTTTTATGGCCTCGCGATCGATCAGCTGAAGAGCATAGTTCAATGCATCATCCGAGCGCTTAAGCAAGGTAGAGAGTACAATGAGGGATGTCATGGCTTGATTGGATTGTTCGCCCTGAACATAAAGCTCGGTAAAGAATCGATACTTTTCGATCGCTTCGTCAAATTTACCTTCATTTTCAACGATGCGGGCGTAGGTAAACAGGGTATCAGCATGAATCTCCGGATAGTCCTTTTCAGCTTCCAAAAGCAGCATACTGAATATCTTTCGTGCTGCATCAAACTCATCTCGCCCCCAGTAGATGAGGCCAAGCCGTCTCAGGGCCAGTGATTCCCCGCGAAAACCGTACTGCTCCTTCAAGGGCGCTTGAACGGTTTGCCAGAAGGTGACACGGGCCCGGTCGCCCTTCGTACGCCAACAGCCTTCAATCTTGATGGCAACGGCCTCGACGGTTGGGAGGAACCGCTTTTCGCGATCCTCGCTGATGCCTTTTGCGAGCTCATCCTGGGCTATTTGACATACATCATTCCCGCTGGACTTTTCTGCCTGGAAAAGGGTCGCTAGCGCTCCCTTCGGGCTTGGTTGGCCGCTGCCATCTTCGAACAACCGGTGAAAGGCAGCTACTAACCGTGGAAAAGGCTGGATCGCACTTGTCAGCTCCACCCTAAGCTCTTGTTGCAAGGCGGGACTGAGTCCGTTAAGGAGGATGCGAAGAGCCTCTTCCTGAAAGCTCAGCGAACGAAATTCCCTAATTAAGGCAAGTCTAGCCTGCACTTGGACAGCTGTGAGATTGACTTTATCTAGACCTCTCAAATCCTGCAGGATCACACGCTTGCGCGGACAGCTCAGGCCACCTTGCTGCGTGAGACGTTCACGAGCCAACTGCCGATCCTTTGGATCAATACTGGGCATCTCTGTGATTCTTTGCAGGAGGTAGGGTAACATAGCTTCTTCCGACCAGGAATTTCCCGGCTTACCCAGCTGATTCAGAACCTGACCTACCTGCTCCTTCGCCTGAGCCTGACTTGGATTTCGCAAAAATTGGAAGAAGAGCTTACTCGCGGAGTCCAGACCTTTGGTAAATTGCTGGAATTCCGGATCACTCAATGCCGTCGGCTCGCGTCCTGTATGAATCCGCTGCAACCATTTGTCCAGCAGCGGGTCAACCTGGGAGAGACCCTGTCGATATTCACGCAGAATCTGAGTTTCAGGAGGAGTTGGACCTTGCGCCTCAAAGCTGAAAAGCATGAGGCATGCAAATCCCGGGTACACGAGATGTCGGAACACTCGAAGCATATGGTTTTGACCGGAAATTTTAGTAATTGGAAGTTACTCACTGGGTGTAAGTCTAGCACGACAAGAATCGATGGTTAAGATAAGAATGCAACTGCTACGAGGGAATTGGGGGACAAAATGCTCAAAACGCCTTGTAAACAAGAGCCTTGAGCCTGCACAAAAAAATTTTAGAGGGTCGGGGAAGATTCGGGAGATGCACGCGCTGGTCTCTTTTTCCAATGAGGTCCAAAGGCGACGAGATGCTCTTTGGGAATCCAGCCCGTCTTGTCATCGGAAAGAGCAATTTTCACCCATTCACCTCGCTCGTCAATGATTGCGACGGGCGCACCCTCCCGCAGGGCAAAGATGACTATGGCCTGCTTGGATGTGGGACTTGAGAAGACTTCAACCTCAGCTTTGGAGATAGCACCCCAATTGGGGCTCCACAGTTTGATGTAAAGGAAACTCGCCATGAGGTAGAGACTAGCCAGACCTCCAAAGGCTGTGAGAAAACCGAAGGACCATAACCATCGTCTTCGGTAAACAAGGACCGCCAGACTCCCCAACACCATCCAGAGGAACAAACACAGGCTGTAATAGATCATACGCTCACTGAGCCAATGGGAAAGACTCAAGCCATCGAACCAATTGCGATTCAATCGCGCGTCTAGCTTATCTTGTGTTTGTTTCAGCAAAAATTCCAAATTATACCGGATATCTGGCTCCCCAGGCTGCAGTTGAGCAGCCTGAAGGTAAGCAGCGATCGCCGGTCCCAACTGTCCGTTTCGGTAGTAGCTGAGTCCGAGATTATGATAGAGACTGGCATTAGCCGGTTCGTTGCTCAATCGTTTTTCGTAGAGAGCAATAGCCCGATCGAACTCTCCTCGCTGATAAAACCGAGCTGCAGCCTCGAGATCCGAATCTGCAGCGAGGAGGGGGCCATACAAGCAGAAGCTTAAAACCAAGAGCAGCGTCTTTAGCATCGGCGGTCAACCTCCTTCATCAGGTGTTCCATCTGCACAAGTAAATCTCGACCCACTTGACCTTGCAGGTTTGTGGGCGCAAAGAGCACCTGATCGGCCTTTTGCCAGACCTGCTTCATGTTTTGGATCGTCTCTGCATCCAAGCCGCGCTCCTTGAGCTGCAGCTCCACATCACGAAGAGTCAGGCTTCCTCCCGGGATAGAAAGCTTATCTCCGAGAAAGGACTTCAGACTGCCCTGTGCAAGTTGGATCGCCGCCCGTGTTTCATTTTTAATCAACATGTTATCAGCGGCTGCCAACTGTTTACGGTAGGTTTGAAAGGCCCGCGCTGCACGCCGACGGCGCAGATAGAATTCCCCCCTCGAGCGACGATGACCGAACCAGCTTGCCATTCCAAGGGCCCCTACGCCAGAGCCAAGGCAGATAGCTCCCACCGCCCACTCCCAGCCCTGCACCCTATGGCTACCCAGCAATCGTTGCGGTGCATGAGGTTCTACCAAGTCCTCCGCCAAAGTCTCCACCTCCCGGCGGTCACGGGGTGACGGGAGCGTCTCTTCATCGCCGGTGGGCGTCGGGGGAGCAGGAGCGATGCTTTTCCCTTCGACCTGAATAGAACCGAGATCAGCTGTCAGATCACGATACTGGCCAAGCCCTGTATCGAAGTATTGGATGCTCAGAGTACCTAATTCGAGGGTACCGCCCGTCAGTGGCACGATCGCAATTTTTTGGGAACGCTGCCCGAGGATCCCCTTTTCCGGGTCCACCGTATCTTGGGACTGTGGCTTGTCGCGATACATCTTTGAAGGCCAAGGGAGATTGAGATTCGGATCAGCCATCCCTGTCGTAACACCCTCTCCCGTCACCTGTAGGGAGAGTGTGACTGTTTCTCCGACCTGAAGGGCTCGCGGAGTGAGATCGCTCGTCATCTGAAATTGACCAACAAGACCGCTGAAATCGGCTCTTCGGCCCTCGAGCGGCAGTGGCAGAACTTCAATACTGGCCGGTTCGCTGCGGAATCTTTTGGTCATGACCTCAGTTGGATTCATCCAATCATCCAATAAGGAGCGCGAGCGTTTTTTCCCTAAAGAGATTTTCGCTTGAAGCACGGCTGGATCGATATCAAAGCGTCCTTCCCGTCTTGGAGTCAGCACAGCCTTCAGCTCCGTCACGGTATACTCGTCGCCGCCTATCATCTGGGTATAGTTTTTTTGCTCGTCGATATCGCGCACCTGAAAGCTGTCGGGGTATTGAATTTCTGGCGTCGCACCATAAAGCTTCACTCGATTAAAGATTCGGATTCGAGCCACGATGGTCTCGCCGAGGTAAACCTTTTGCTTCGAAAAGGTCCGTTCGACAAACACGGTCCGATCACTCCGATCGGCCTGGCTAGACGATCCACCACCTTGCACCTTGAATTCAAGCGGCAGGGTCTCCATCATCTTGCCATCGACTTTGAGCTTGAGGTTCGGAATGGTAAACGATCCAGGACGCTTTGGCACGATCACGAATTGAAATTGTACCTCTCGAGAAAACTTACCATTGATAATGGACACGCTCTGGCTCGTTCCAGCCTTCTGAACTTCGAGACCATCGATCGTAGGAAATTCAGGCTCCTCGCTAAAGTTTCCTTGGACACTCAGTGTGTACACAAACTGATCTTCGAGCGTTCCTTCGGTTTTATCTAATTCGCCAGTGAGACTCGCAGCCCAAGCTACACTCGCTGTCAGAAGCCACCCGAAGAGGAGACCCCACCCTTTCAAAAGACTACCACTGTTTATCATTCCGCTCTCCCTGTTGACCATCGCTCGGATCGATTTGGATGGGATAACGACCGATCTGATCTTCAATAGACCGCAGTTTTGACTCTGCATCTTGCAATTCAAAGAGTTGAACTTTCGCATGGGAATTCGGAGCCTGGCCTTGAGCTTGAGGATCCGATGTCCCAGCTCGACCGAGAGTTTGCTGGGGATACTTGCTTTGGTCGAAGCCTTCTCGATCCTGAGCGGGTGAGGGTGCTCCGGGTGTTTGATCCGGCTGCTGCCCGCCAGCAGTCGCCTCCCGAGCTGCCTTTTGCGCCGGATCTTCTGGCTTTTGCTGGCCCGCGTCTTGGGACAACGATGTATCCTTTTGCTGAGGTGTCGAAGCCTGACCTGTTGGGGAAGCGCCCGATGGGCGTCTTTCACCCGCGGGATTGGCTTGGGAGGCAGACTGTTGCTGGGATGACGAAGATTCCTGCGTCTGATTTTGTGCCTGATTTTGTGCCTGATTTTGTGCCTGATTTTGTGCCTGATTTTGTGCCTGATTTTGTGCCTGATTTTGTGCCTGATTTTGTGCCTGATTTTGTGCCTGATTTT